>ERZ791868.503-NODE-503-length-31359-cov-27.032839_pt1 | contig 31359 bp, 52 predicted proteins | sample MGYA00510281_ERZ791868 | MGnify/ENA primary metagenome ERZ791868 (study PRJEB30046, sample SAMN00792046) | human gut metagenome | study: EMG produced TPA metagenomics assembly of the A metagenome-wide association study of gut microbiota in type 2... | reverse complement strand
CAGGCCAGCGCGGCAGCGGCGGCGGCGGCTGGAAGCGCCGCAGGCGCAGAGACTGCCAGCAAAACCGCTCAAAGCTGGGCCGTAGGCGGAACCGGCACCAGACCCGGGGAGGACACGGACAACGCCAAGTATTGGGCAGAGAAGGCACAGGCAGTTGTGGGCGGTGACTTCGCTACCAAGGTGGAGGCACAGGGCTATGTAACGGCGCATAACGAGAGCGACGCCGCCCACCCGGACATCCGAGAGGCGCTCAACGGCAAGGCGGCGGCCACACACGCCAGCCAGCACGGGAAGGATGGGAAGGACCCCATTACCCCTGCGGCCATCGGCGCGGCGTCTCTGGGAGCGGACGGCAAGGTGCCTGCAAGCCAGCTGCCGGAAATTTCCTCCGTCAAGACCTACACCGCCACCATCGGCACCACATGGGTGGAGGACAGCAACACCGGCGTCAAGACACAGACGGTTGCCATCGCCGGGGTGACGGCGCAGAACACGGCCATCGTAGACCACGCTTACACGGGAACCGGCACAGCCGAGGATTACGCGGCTTTTGTAGTGGCCGAAAATCAGTTCCTTGACTGCATCACAAACGGCTACGCCGAGACAGTAGATGGCGGTATCAAGTTCACCATCTTTGGTGAGGCGAATACGGTGGAAATTCCTATTGTCGTGGAGGTGAGCTGATGGGACGTGTGATTTTGAGTGGGGCTGGTAGAAGGATGACAATACCAATCGTAGAAACGCCTATTTCGAAACTTGCAGTTGGCTCCACAGTCAAATTAAACGTGAATGGCACCGCAACAGATTTCTTGATTGTGAACCAAGGAATTCCTTCTAATTCAAGCCTATATGACGCAAGCTGTGACGGAACGTGGCTGTTGATGAAAGACATCTACGAGAACAGACAATGGGACAGTTCGAATGTGAACAATCTGGAGAACAGTACCATCCACAGCTATCTGAATGGAACGTTCCTCAACCTGTTTGAGAGCAACATCAGGGACGCAATCAAGCAGGTAAAGCTCCCGTATCGCAAGAACGGTGGTTCCGGCGGCTCGGATCAGAGCGGTGCTAACGGCCTGCTCTGCAAGATTTTCCTGCTGTCTGGCTACGAAGTAGGCTGGACGACCAGCGACTACAGCTACTTCCCGGTGGATGGCGCGAAGCTGTCCTACTTTGAGTCTGGGACCGGCACGTCCGCCAACAACAAGCGTATTGCGAACCTGAACGGCTCGGCCGCCGACTGGTGGCTCCGCTCCCCGGACACCAACTACACCAACCTCGTGTGTGGCGTCAGCCCCAATGGCAGAAACAACGGCAGCAGCGCATTCAACTTGGGCGGCGTCCGCCCCGCCCTCATCCTACCCTCTACCACCTTGGTTGACAGTAACGGGATGGTGATTGGCTAATGGGACACTGTTTATTTTTGCGGAAGGGCGAAGTGCATACGGCACCGGTGACGGGGGTGCTGGCCTCCAGCCTTGCGGTTGGTTCCACCGTGAAGCTGATGGAGGGCGGCACGGCGGTGGAGTATCTGGTGGTCAATCAGGGCATCCCTGAAAACAGCAGTCTGTATGATGCAAGCTGTGATGGTACGTGGCTGCTGAGGAAGGATATTCACAGTAACCGACAGTGGAATACCAGCAACGTAAACAAGTATGAAAGCAGCGCTATTAACACTTGGCTGAATGGGGACTTTTTCAATAGTTTAGGAAGCGTGGAGCAAGCAACCATCAAGCAGGTGAAGATCCCGTATCGGCATGGCGGCGGCTCCGGCGGAACCGACCAGAGCGGTGCGAATGGCCTATCTTGCAAGATTTTCCTATTGGGTGGTTATGAGGTTGGCTTCACGACCAGTGACGACGATTACTTCCCGGTGGACGGTGTGAAGCTCGCGTACTTCGAGAGCGGAACCGGTTCGTCTGCAAAAAACAAGCGTATTGCGAACTTGAACGGCGTGGCCGCCAACTGGTGGCTCCGCTCCCCTCACACCAGCAGAACCAACGGCGTGTGGATAGTCCACGTCACCGGCGATTACTACTTTGGCGGCTCCGCATCCGACTTGTTCAGCATTCGCCCCGCTTTGGTTCTACCCGGCAATGCACTATTTGACGAAACCACCATGCTTTTAAAGGGCGTAAAGTAACGGGAAAAAGCCGGAGGGCCAATCCTCCGGCAGGTCCCACAGATACAAATGAAACCGGTTGAATAATCAACCGAACAGTTGAAAGCGGTTGAATAATCAACCGAACAGTTGAAAGCGGTTGAATAATCAACCGAACAGTTGAAACCGGCTGAGTAAGCCGTAAAAATTGAAAGGAGAAACACTATGGAGAAGAAGTTTGCCGAGATCATCAACGAGGGCAAGAAGAACGGCGAGAGCATCGAGGTTATCAACACCAAGCTGAAGGAGGCCGGTGCCAACTTCCATTTAACCCCCGACGGTGGTATCGCCGGTTGGTCTGAGAAGGAAATGGCTGAGGGCTTCATCCCCGCAGAGACCGAGCCGGAGGACGTGAAGCATCTCCGTGACATCATGCGGTACAAGCCGGAGCTGGCGGGCCAGACCATGACCGTGACCGTTGCCGAGGGCCGCTATGAGGTGACCTACAACGCCAACGGAAACCCGGTAAAGGCCGTGCGGGTGAACCACTGAAGCACTGTGCAGGGAGGGCAAAAGCTATGAACGCAGTACATATTAAAAATCTAATTCTGGCGGCGCTGGCAACAACCGGCTCTGTCATCGCGCAGGCTTTGGGCGGCTTGGATATGGCGCTGAAAGTGCTGATCTGCTTTATGGTGCTGGATTACGCCACGGGCTGGCTGGTGGCGGCGATCTGGCACAAGTCCGGGAAGAGCAGCACCGGGGCGCTGAGTTCCGATGCAGGCTTCAAGGGTCTTGCGAAGAAGTGCGTAGAACTGGCGCTTGTCTGGATGGGGGCGCTGTTAGACCAAGCTACATCCAGCGACTTTGTGAGAGACGCGGTTTGTATGTTCTTCATCGCCAATGAGGGATTGAGTATTTTAGAGAACACGGCCATTATGGGCGTTCCCTACCCGGCCTTTGTGAAGAATATGCTGGACGCCATCCGGCAGGCCAGCGACGAGGGCAAGCAGGAGGCCGGGACATGACGACGAGAGCGGGCACAGTCCCGCTCTCCGACCTCCAATTTTTGAAAATCTATTTCAATAAGCGGCGTCTCCGCTCCACCACGGCCAACCTGAAGAAGATGCTGGCGGAGGCGGGCGGGGACGCTATCTGCAATGGCTCCATCTTCCTGCGGAACCAACAGCCCGCCTGTCATTTAAAGGCAGACGGTAAGGTTTACAAGGCCCCCAATTACCGGGCATGGGCCATCAGCTGGGACACCCCGGCGGACTTCGGCGTGAAAACCGTGCCCAACGGGGACCGGAATTATATGGAGTGCGTCCACCTCATCATCGGCGGGAAGAAGATCAACCCCGTCCACTGCGGAGCGGATATGCGCTACCGTGCGCCACGGACGGCTATCGGCACCAAGAACGGGCGGTTCGCGTACTATGTGAGCCGTGACCGGCGGACGCCGGAGCAGCTTCGTGACCTGCTGGCCGCGTCCGGCTGGGACAACGCCATTATGATGGACGGCGGCGGGTCTACCTGCTTCATGGACAAGGCGGGCAAGGGCTTTACCGGGGACGGGCGGGTGATTCCGTTCTTCCTGGTGTGGAAAAAGAAAAGCGGGGATGCGTGTGAGCCGGAAGGAGAGAAACCTATGGTAGAGATCAACGCCTATTCCAAGGCGAAGGACGGCGGCAAGAAGCTGTCCACCCATTTCAAAGTGAAAGAATTTGCCTGCAAGGACGGCTCCGATGCCGTACTGGTGGCTCCCCGGCTGGTGATGGTACTCCAGAGCATCCGCAGTCACTTCGGCGCGGCTGTGACCATCAACAGTGGGTATCGCACACCCCAGTACAACGCCAAAGTGGGCGGCGCGGCCCACAGCCAGCATTGCTACGGCACGGCGGCGGACATTGTGGTACGGGGACAGACCCCGGCAGCGGTAGCGGCCTACGCAAGAGAGCTGATGCCGGACTGGGGTGGCGTTGGCGTATACAGTCAGAAGGGCTTTACCCACATTGATACAAGAGAGGAGAGAGCCGATTGGACGGGTTAAAGACCATTTTGAACGGTGATTATGCGGTGAGCAAAAGCGGAGAAGTTTTTAGTCTGAAAAGCAAAAAAATTTTGAAGCAAATGGACAACGGCCACGGCTACAAAAATGTTTGCGTGTGCATCGGTGGGAAGCCCAAAAAGTATTATGTGCATCGGCTTGTGGCTATGGCATATTTACCAAATCCGCTTCAATACCCAGAAATAAACCATATTGACGAAAACCGGGGAAACAACCACGCAGACAACCTTGAATGGTGTACTGCAAAATATAACAAAAATTATGGGGGACGCGCCGAAAAATTCAGCAAGACGAGGGGATTTCCTGTTGTCTGCGTTGAAACAGGAGAATCTTATTTATCGTGTGGAGACGCAGAGAGAAAGACTGGCATTAACCGTGGCAGCATTCACTCTTGCTGTACAAAATACAGAAATACGCAAAGCGCAGGTGGCCTGCATTGGGTGTTTCTAAGGGAAATTCACCCCAAATCGCAGGCCGACTGGAACGGATAAGGAGGGCCAAGTATGGCAGGGTACTACGATAAAAACAAGGACTACTCCAAGGAACTTCAGCGGACGGACCTGTCGGCCTCCGAGCGGGACCGGCTGACCAAGGAACGCGAGAATAAAATCGCTGACAAGTACGGCGGCAGGGAGCCGAATATGATCGGCTCCGACAAGACGTATTCTCAGACCTACGGCGGGTCCAGCAACCGGGGGAACAGCGGCAGTTCCGGCGGCAGCTCTCAGGGGACCTTCGGCGGGGTTTCTTATACCCGCAATGACAATGGCGGCGGCATCTATGGGATGCCCTCCAGCAACTCCGAAGTGAAGAACTACAAGCAGGGCGGCGTGACCTATCAGGTGGGTGCGGACATGAGCCGCCGTCAGGATCTGGCGGGCCGCGCACAGATCTCCAACGGCTACACTGTGTTCTATGACGATGACGGCTATGCCTACAAGGCTGTGAAGGGCGTGTCGGATTACACCCCCCATCAGGACATCAACGCCGGGAACGGCAGCTATGGAAAGAGCGGTGCGTGGACGGACAACGAAATGATGTCCGCACTGGACCGCTCCAAGATCACGGACATCCGCAACCGGCTACAGCGGGGCGAGATCACCGGCGATCAGGCCAACGCCGCCGCAAACGCCATCCGTGCCGGGTACGGCTACACCATCGACAAGAACGGCTATGTGACGGACAGCGGCGCGCTGTCTGCCGTGAATGATCTGCGCAAACGCCTTGGGCTGGACAACAGCCCGGAAAGCGCAGAGCTGGCTTACTACCGCTATCTCATGGGGACGGACACCTCCCCCTCCGCACAAGCCAACGGAAAGGTGCAGTCCTTCGGGGACTATCTGGCGGCGAACGGCGGCGCACAGGCCGGGACCCTTGGCTACGGAACCCCGGCATACAGCCAGCAGCAGCGGGTCACGGACATCAACGCAGGCGGCGCGCCGTCCGGCAATCTCTCCACATCGCAGACCGGCATGAGCTTTGACATCGGGGACGGCAGCGACTACTTGAAGGAGCTGTACGCCAAGAAGGTGGCGGCAGAGCTGGCGGCGCTGAAATCTGCCTACGAGCAGAACACCGCCACGCTGGATGCCAGCCGTGCGCAGATCGCGCCGGTGTACGACATTGCCCGGAACAGTGCGGCCAACCAGAACGCCTTGAGCCGGGGCAGATTTCAGGAGATGGCGGTGGCAAACGGCCTGAACACCGGCACCACCGGACAAGCGGCGCTGGCACAGGACATCGCACTCCAACAGAACCTCTCACAGATCGACCGGGAGCAGGCGGAAAAGACGGCGGCTATCGACCTCCAGCGGAGCCAGCTTGACACAGAGTACCGAAACGCCATTGCCAAGGCAGAGGCCACGGGAGACGCGGAGCTGGCAAACGCCCTGTATGATGAATACGTCCGTCAGCAGAACCTGTATGCCAAGTACGGCGCGCAGACCGGCGGTTCCGGCTCCGGCAGCTCCGGCGCGGCGGCCGTGGTAAAGCCCAATCTGACGGCCAGTCAGGTACAGTCCGCGCTGAAAAACGGCATCGTGACGGATGACGTGATCTCCGCTTTCGATTACTACTACGGGCAGGGGGCCTACGATTCTCTGTACGGCACCGGCAAGCTGACCTCCGGCGGGCCCTCCAGCGGCGCCACCTCCGGGGCCAAGAAGGGCAGCTATTCCAATGGCTCCCTGACCAACGAGCAGGTGAAGCAGCTCCAGAGATACTACGGCGTGTCTCAGGACGGCAAGTGGGGCAAGAACTCCAAGAAGGCCGCAGGCGGCCTGACAGCTGATCAAGCGTGGGCGAAGTATCAGGGGGGCAGCGGAAGCAGCACCGGCAGCATGACGCAGGGCGCTTTCATAGCGTCGGCCACCAGCCTGAACACGGATCTGAGTAACGGCAATGTGGACCGGGCATACAACTGGCTTACCAAGAACTATGGAAAGCTCTCCGCCAGCCAGAAGCAGGAGGTCCAGAACCTGCTGGCACAGTACGGGATTTCTTACTGAGAGGTGCACCAGTATGGCAAAAACACTAAGCGGATTTAAGGTAATTGGCGATACCTCCAAAATCGGAGCAGGCAGCAAAAAAGGAAGCGCGGGGCAGACAAGCCCCACGCCTTCTTCCAATGGGAGCAGCCGGACGCTTGGAGGCTTCAAGGTCATTGGCGACACCTCGAAAATCGGGGCAAAGGCCGCCGCAAAGACCACACAGCAGACCGGCGCACAGAGCGCCACCCTTACCCAAAGCACCACCCGCTACCCGCAGCCCATGGACAATGTAGGGAGGCAAACAGGGACCAACAGCCGCTTGCTTGCGGACACGAAGCAAAGCGGGACACTCATCCCATCCCTTGATAACGGGCGCGTGGGGAAGGTGATCTCCGGCGCAGCGAAGTCCGTCGGCTCCGCCTATACAAATCTGGGCGGTGTGCTGGCAGAGGGGGCCGGGAAGCTGAATACCCGGATCGCCAACCAGAACGCCGGGGATTCCCTGCAAAGCGACCACGACGCGGTGAAGCGGTATGAAAAGATGCTCCGGGATGTGAAGTGGGCCAACGGACGGGCCATGAGCGCGAAGGACGTAAAGCAGGTGCAGGGCTACCTTGCCAGCGCCAAGCGGCGAATCGCGGCCCATGAGGGCTACACCAAGGCGGTGGAGCAGTCCGACAAGGCAGTGGCGGACAAGGCGTATCAGAAGGCCGACCGTCTGTCCCAAAGCTTCGCTGAGGACGTGGCGCAGGCCAAGGAAGGGCTGGGACCGGTGGGGCGGTTCGCCGTGGATCTGGGCGTTCAGGGGGTGCAGATGGCAGGGGATGTGGCGGCCAGCGCCGTGATCCCCGGGGCCGGTCTCGCTCTGATGACGGCCCGGTCTGCCGGGAGCAGCGCCCAACAGGCCAGACAGGCCGGGGCCAGCTATGACCAGCAGCTTGCTTACGGACTGGGCAGCGGTGCGCTGAGCCTTGGAACAGAGAAAATTTCCAACGTTTCTAAGCTGTTTCAGAAGGCGTTTGGGCGCGGTCTCGCGGAGAAGGCAGCCAGTAAACTGATTGCAAAATTTGGCGAAAACACAGCCGTTCAGGTCATGAGCGACCTTGCCAAGCGTCCAGCCGGGAGGCTGGCCCTCTCCATGATCTCCGAGGGCGGAGAAGAATTTCTGGAAGATTATGCCCAGCCCTTTTTGCAGCGGGCCACTTATGACCCCTCAGCCCGATTCAATCTCAGCGAGGCGCTGTATGACGCGGCGGTGGGTGCGGCTATGGGCGGCATCGGCGGAGCGGTGGATGTTATGCGTGGGCGCTCCAATGCCCCCACGGCCCCGCAGGAAGCCGCAGGAGCGCAAACAGACGTTCGGGAGGGTAGTTATGCCCCCGTGGAGCAGGTGAGCGCAGAGGGCGCGCAAAACGCCGCCTCCGGTGTGGAGACGGCGGAGAATATTCGGGTGGGTCAGGCGACTACCATCAAGAAGCCTTACAAGGGCGAAGTGCCTACCCAGACCCAGCGGCGAAACACAGCGCCGGTGCAGGTAAGCAGCGAAGCCTTGACCCGAGCGCAGAACAGCATTGCCGGGGCGCGGGGGCTGGAATCGTCCTTTCCGGTGCAGAGCTTCAAGAGCACACTGAAGAACGTCTACAAGAGCATCTTCAAGCCTGCAAAGGGCGTTGTTGTAGAAGGAGCGACCTTTAACGGGCATCCTTATACGGTGGACATTGGCAATAAGGTTCTTGGCAAGGTCATCAGCGACACAAAGCTAACTCCTGAAAAGCTGGCATTGCTGGGAAATGTTTCAGAGGTTGTACAGAACGGCACCTACGTCGGCAGCGGAGAGTACACGCAGCACAGCGGAAAAGACCGCCCCACCATTCGATATGATTACTTTGAAACGCCAGTTTCCATCAACGGAGAAAGCTATATTGCCAAATTTGACGTTGAAGTAGTACCCGGCGCAAACAATTATCGGACACATCAAGTTGTAAAAATGGACTTGACGCCAACAGAGGCCAGCTTGGTAGGTCCGGAACCTACGGCTTCCTCTGCGGCGTCAAGCCCTGTTGAGGGTACGCGTCCCCTCAATGCTAATGATAGCATAGCACAGGGGGTGAAAAATGTCAAGAACGGGGCAAGCCGGGACATTCTCTCCGAGGTTCTGTTCGGGAGGAAGCGGGCGGACCTGAATACCATGACGGAGGCCCAGCAGGACGCCATTTTCCGGGCCAACGAGGAAGGCAACGTGGGCATGGACGCCACCGGCAAGGTATTCCAGATCGACCCGGAACAGCACATCGACCGGCGGCGGATGGAGACGGTGGGCGGCAGAGACGTAAACGCCTTCCAGTTCGACCACCCGGAGCTGCATCACTATTATCAGGAAGCGGCCAACGCCCTGATCGCGGATGCGGACCTCTCCCTCCAGCAGCCCATGAGCCGCCGTTACGAGCGGACCATGGAGGGCAATACCGTCCAGCAGGCGGCGCAGACCTCTCCCCCCCTGCGGCAGGCCATGGACGATACCGGGCTCTCCCGGGACAGCATCATTGACGCGGCCAAGCGGATCGTTCAGGACAGCGGGCAGGAGAACGTGGCGGCAGCCAAGCGGGTGGAACTGATTCTGGACGATATGCTCTCTAACGGCTATACCACCATGACCGGCGAACAGGTTGGACCCAACAGCGGGTATCTCACCGCCAAGCAGAGCATTTTGGGCGCGGGCGAGCAGGCGCGGGGCCTCGGTTTGGACGATGTGGATGCTTTCGACACGCCGGGTGACGCCGTGGCGGGTGCGGTGAACACGCCCTTTGATACCATGCAGGCCAAGAGTGAGGAATTTTACCCGGTCAACCCCAACAGCGCCCAGCGCATCCAGGCAGAACAGCGGCGGGCACCTTCCGAAGTCCCCGTTGTGAACCCTGACACCGGGCGGAACGTGGAGAAAACGGTCTCCACCATTCTCAATAGCCCCTTGACCTCCCCGGAAATGGCAACCGTGTATGAAAACGCCATTGCAGGCGGCGCGTTTGACTATGACGTGGTGACGGACCGGAGCGCCGTGCAGCAGGCGCAGGCCAAGATCGCACGGGACGGCTGGCGCGAGGTGGCGAACAGCTTTATTGCCAAGGCGGAGCTGGGACAGCGGATCACCAAGGCGGACACCGCCGAGGCTATCAGCGCCTACAACCTTGCCATTTCCGAAGGAGATCACAAGGCCGCCTTTGAGCTGGCAACGGCCATTGCGGACGCGGCCCACGACAGCGCACAGATGGTACAGGCCATGAACCTGATGAACCGGTTGACGCCGGAGGGCCGTCTGCTGACGCTGCGGCGGCTGGTAGACAAAATGAATGACCGGGCGGCACGGCAGAACCGGGCACCCCGGCAGAACACCGCCGACAGCGGAGACGTGGAAGGTGCGCGGGTGGACTACATCGACAAGGTAACAGGCTTCACCCTCTCTGACGAGCTGGCCACCAACTACCTGATGGCGGAGACGGACGCGGAGCGGGCGGCGGCGTGGGACGCCATCACCACCTCCATTGCAGACCAGATTCCCAGCACCTTCATGGAGAAGGCCAATTTCTGGCGGTACACATCCATGCTGACCAACCCCACCACCCACATCCGCAACATCATGGGCAATGCCATTCAGATGGGTGCGCGGAAGATCAAGGACGGCATCGGAACCGCAATCGAGCGGGCGGTCATCAAGGATCAGAGCCAGCGGACAAAGGCCGTGAATGTTGACAAGGATCTGAAAGCCTTTGCCAAGGGCCAGTATGAGACAGACCAGAGCGCAGCCATGGGCAGCGGGAAGTATTCCGACGCCACGGCGGCAGGCATCGAGCGGGAGATCCAGAGTAAGCGGAAGATGTTCAAGGGCGATGACCCACTTTCCCGCGCCGTACAGGGCATCGGAGACCTGAACAGCCGCGCCCTTGATTATGAGGACGTGATCTTCAACCGTGCGGCTTATGTAGACAGCTTCGCTCAAGCACTGCAAGCCAAGGGCGTGACAGCGGCAGAGGCCCACGCGGGCACCAGAGCCGCAGACGTAGAGGCGGCACGGGCCTACGCCATTGAGGAAGCGCAGAAGGCTACCTACCGCAACACCACGGCGCTTTCCGAGGCACTGTCTAAGCGAGGCCGGTATGATGCGAGCGACAATATTGTTGAGCGCGGTATAAGTTTTGTCACCGATGCGCTTCTTCCCTTCCGCAAGACCCCGGCTAACATCCTGACTACGGGCCTTGATTACAGCCCTGTGGGGCTTGGAAAGGGAATTTGGGAAGCCTTGTTTGATGTGAAATCCGGGAAATGCACGGCGGCGGACGCCGTGGATTCTATTGCATCCGGTCTCACGGGAACTGGCATTTTTGCGCTGGGCGCTTATCTGGCGGCGGAGGGACTGCTCCACGTCCGGGCCGGTGACGATGACAAAGAGGAAGCCTTTGAGAAGTCCATGGGCGGGCAGGATTATGCTATTCAGATCGGGGATAAGTCCTATACATTGGACTGGGCGCTTCCTGCGGCAATGCCCCTGTTCGCTGGCGCTGCCACCATGAAATCCGTTCAGAAGGGCGGCGGGACATTTGTTTCTCTTGTAGATGCCACTAAGAATATCGGCAGTGTTATTTGGGAAACCTCCATGCTATCCGCCCTGAATGATCTGATCTCCTATTGGAGTTATGCGGATGATCCGGGAGCATATCTTATCAGCAAGGCGGCCAGCAGCTACGCCGGACAGTATATCCCCACCATCGGCAGCAAGGTTGCGTCCGTATTTGATGATACGGTACGCAAAAGCTATGTGGAAAAGGGTTCCGGGCAGGTAGCCTCTGACGTGAATTATTTCTTGCAGGGGGCGGCGAAAAAGGTCCCCGGCGCACGGAATCAGCTTCAGCCTATGGTGGATATGTGGGGCAACGAGGTCTCCAACGGCTCCGCACCGGAGCGGGTATTCCAGTCTTTCCTCTCCCCCGGCTTCCTGAAAGCGCAGGACAACAGCCCCGCCACGCAGGAGATCCGGCGGCTGGCAAAGGCCACCGGAGACAGCACCGTTTATCCTGCGGCGGCGGAGAAATCCTATACGGTGAAGGGGGAGACCCGGACCATGACCGGCGAGGAATACACCCGGTACGCCAAGGCCATGGGCCAGACGCGGAAGGAGCTGGTGGAGGCGGCAGTGAAGCTGCCCGCATACAAGTCCATGAGCGACAGCGAAAAGGCGGACTACATCCAGAACGTCTACAAGTACGCCAGAGAAACGGCCCGTCAGCAGGTGGACCCCAAGTATGAGCCAAGCGCTGCATGGATCAAAAACGCGCAGACGGCCAAGCGGGACATCGGCGTATCCACCGGGGAATTTCTGGCCCTGTACCAGAAGTACGGCAGTGGCAAAATGAGCGGCGCAGCCTACGAGAAAGTGAAGCAGGCGCATGATTCCGGTCTTTCCCCCAAGGAATATTTCTCCCTGAAGGACAGGGCCGACGCGGACGGAAACGGCAGGGTCAGCAAGGCGGAGGCCAGCGCCGCCCTTGCCGGTCAGGAGCACCGGGCGGATCTGTGGGACATTATCTGCACCACCAACGCCAAGAACCCCTATAAGTAAGAAAACACCCTCGCCGTCTGGCGGGGGTGTTTTGTTTGGTTTCTACATCATGGACAGGAGCGTTTTCACATGGGCGGCGCGGTCCAGCATCCGCTCACGCACCCAGTCCCAGACGGCCTGCTCGGCTTCCGTGGGATGGTGACCGGCGTCCTTCGCCTTTTCGATGTGGCGGGCGGCCATCTCATAGAGCCGATTGGCATGACCCAGCTCCTGACGGCTGAGGTCGGCGTAAGTGCTGGCGTCCTCCGGGTCCTCGGCGTGCTTGACAGCCTCCCGGGCGTACTTCTCGGCATCGTCCAGCTCTTCCCGGATGCCTTCGGCAAAGTATCTGATCTCGTGCATAAAATCCTCCTAACTCTGCTTGATGAGGGTGTAGAGCTTGTCCACATCCCCTTCATTCAGCGTGACGTTCCCGATCAGGGGGATATTGGTTGTGACGGGGCCTTTGGCGGCTTCGGTTTTCAGGCAGGCGTAGATCTTGTCAAGGTCTACGTTCCCCGCCTCGTCAAAGACACCGAGGGCCTTCACGGCGGGATGCTCCCGGAGGGCGGAAAGGCTGGCGCCCAGATTGCCAAGGGCCATAGCAGCCCCGGCACCGACGGCCCATTTCTGCCAGCCGGTGAGCTTGCCGGTAAATTCCTCGTCCACATAGCGGGCAGCGCCCTGCTTGATCTGTTCCAATGTTACCATAGATTCCTCCAATGACGGGAGAGAGGGGCGTTATGCCCCTCTCTTTTTCCCTCTTCGCCTCTTAGCGACCGCAGCCGCAGCCGCAGGTGGAGACGGGGAGGGGGTTATAGGTGGACTGGGGCGTGGTGCCGGTGCCGGTGGTGATGTCCGCGACCATTTTGGGATAAAAGGTGGCGTTGGTGTAGGTGACAATGGTATTGTCAGCGCACTTCCGCTCGTCCCGCTCCCGGGAAATGGCCCCGCACAGCTCGTTCTTGCAGCAGTCCATACGCTCCTGCAACAGCTGGAAGCTGTCCTTGGTGGCCTGATTATTGACCGCCTGAGAAGCCAGCGCACCATGCACCTCGCCCAGCTTGCCGTCGATGTACTTGTACATCTCCAACATCTTCTGGTCCTGGTAGGTGTTGGCATCCCGCAGGGCAATGTCGCTGCGGAGTTTGGCGTTCTCCTGCACCATGGACAGCTCGTAGCGGTTGACCGTGTGGTTCTCGCTGCATCCGGCCTCCGCCGCCATACCAGCGGCAAAGGGGATGACGCGATTGCCCAGCAGCATCCCGCCGAGACCGCCCAGAGAGTTCAGGACGCCCAGAGACAGACCGGCAATGCCGGTGCCGAGAGCAGTGCCTGCGACGCCCTTGCTTGCAAATTCAGCCATAGAGAGATTCCTCCTTCTCTAAAAATACACCTCCTGTTTCCGCGCGAAAAACAAGCGGTGTTCTATGGTTACCGTACCACAGGACACCGCTTGTCATGGTTTAAGGATGTTTTTTGTTTGGAGGGGATATGCCAGCTTTATCCCGGATGGAACGAAGGCAGGCGGCCACAGCGGAACGGGACAGGTACAGCTCTGCCGCCGCATCCTCAATGTCCCAGCCGCGGCGGCAAACCAGGTTGAACACGCGCCGCTCCCGGTCAGTGAGATAACGGCACTGCTCCATTTTCTGGAGCTGCTGGACGGTGTATCGGTATTTCATAATGGGCCTCCTTTACGAAGTGTCCCTCCCCTTTTGACCTACCGATGCAGGTGGTCAGGACCCCTGCTTGTCTATCATGGCTAACAGCTTTTCCAGATCGTAAAAATTCCGGGGGTCCAGCCCGGTTTCCCGCTGAATGAGCCGAAAGCGGTAGCGGATGGAGTTGTAGTGCAGGTAAACCGCGCCGCTGGTTTTTTTCATGCTCATGTTGTTCTCCGCATAGGCTTTCAGCAGTTTTTTGTCCCGATCCTCCATAGCTTACCTCCTTTTGTTGCGTGGGGCGGCTGGCGGTCAGCCATCCCCGCCGTCCTTTCTCTCGCCGTAACTGCAAAAGAATGTCCTTGTGTCCAGCTCAAACGGCAAAAACGCGATGTTTGTTTTGGAGCAAAATGCGTATATATCTTTTCGATTCCACACGCACAAATGCTTACAGTCTTTGCACCGCGTCACGACCACGGCATCCACGGTGGGGGCTTTTTCAATCAAGCCAAGTAAGCCGTTCCAACCAGCACAATACGCCGCAGGGAGAACATCTCTGCTGCACCGGCCCACGCCCAATTCATCAACATCAATCAGCCTCATGGTCAGCACCTCCATCCATTATCGCCCCGCAGTTGGGGCAATAGTGGGTATATTTAGCGATCAGATTATATCCCCGTTTGCACTCTGGGCAGATAATAATTCCGCTCCCATCTTCAATCCACTGTGCATGCACCACCGGGGCCACGTCGGAAGGACGCACAGGGTTCACTTTTTTTCCTTCTGCAATACAGGTCAATGCCGCAAGGATACGGTCGCCATGATAATAACTATGTCCTGCAATAACTCTGTAAATGTCATGAAGTGATACTACCTTAGCAGCAGGAATGCCGTAGAAATTCTCTGCCAAATCGTTATAGGCGTCTGCATAGATTCCGCTCTCTCCGCCAAGATCTTCAAACGCTTTTTGACATTCTTCCGATTGCTCACGGATATAAGCAATCGCCGCCTCCCGTTTAATGTATTCAGCCATCTTCATCCCCTCCAAATTCCGCCTCGTACTGTTCCGGCGTGATAATCTCAATGTCCTTTGCGGAGCAGCCCAAGACAGAAAGGCACATCAGCTCCGCCAGTTTGTCTTTGTCAAGGGCCGCCGCAGCGTCCTCATAGGATACACCGGGTTTTGCCTCAAAGCTGATTTGAGCGCCAAACGCCCCAGCCACTCTAAAGCAGATTTTATATTCAGCCATTGTCAGCACCTCCGTCATGCACCGTTGTGTATTTCCAAATCAATGTGTTCAGCTTTCTCAGCCCCTCCATGGTGATTAGGTCCTGCGCGCACATCTCGTCCCGCAGGCGTTCCAGTGCTTCGATTGGGGCCACGTCGGCGGCTGCTGGCGAGGCAACAATCTCCATTGCCATGGCACCGTCGTAACCGTCTACCCATTTCGCAGCCATCACCGCTCTTACGGCAGTTTCCCGTTTAATGTATTCAGCCATGGTCAGCCCTCCCATAAAACGCTTCTAAGTCATCCTGTGCCTTGTCCACGAAATCAGGGCAAACTACGCACTCCGGCAAATGGGCATCCGTCATGGGGTCAACCCATCCGAGGCAATAGATGTGGTCTTTTTTGCCGTCATTCCATTCGTGGGACGGGCGCCCTCTCTTGCCCAGCGCGCACTTAACCGTTGCCATCCTTCATCTCCTCCAATGCCGCTTTCGCCGCCTCGCGGGTGAGAAATACGGACTTGCCGATTTCCTCTGGATAAAACTCCCATGCTTCGCCGTTTTCGTCAGTCCCCTTCAGGAATACGGTTTTATAGCCGTCATACCATCCGACCCGTTCTGCGTCATCCAATGAAATTTCCCTGATCGGTTGCTCTACGTAGTCTTTATCAATTCCCCAGAATAAAACTTGATCCCCAAAGACAACCTCAAGCCAGTCTTGGTTATCCCGAATTCGGGATAATCAAGATTATGCCGATTATGTTATTCCGAAGTTTTTGCTGGTAACGCCTTGTACTACAGGGTTTACAGCGATTACTTCGGAATAACTTTTTCCTCGGCATAATCTTGACACGGGCTGCCACCGATCACCACGTCCACAACAGGAGCCTCCGCTCCGTTGATTTTCGTTATGTCGCCTAAGTGGATCATTCCTCCACCTCCGCAAGCCAGAATTTCTTCCGGCACTTAATACAGTTTGTCCCTGTGGGGCAATTCCCACACAATGCTCTATCCACTTGGCAGGGGGATACCCGGACAAGCCCTGTGTCTGGATATATTGGCGCATCGGGAAACATCTTCAAGAACTCGCTCTGGCGTGTTTTGATGGGGTGCTCCTTTTCCCACTTTTCGGCGATGGCAACGGCCTCCTCCGGGTGGGTTTTTCTCCAGACTGTGCAGGTTTCAAACCCGCTAAGCCTTTTCTTGAACTCGCAGTTGTAGCACTCACAGTTGCACATTCTGCGCAACGTTTTTAAATACTTTATAGCATCCATTACTTTTCCTCCTTCTCCGGCAAAAGTCTGTCCGTCAAAACATCCGCAATGGTGTACATGATCTCGTCTCGTTCTAATTGCGGAAACTTATATTCGTTGACAATCTGCTCCACTCTTTGACGGATCAGCGGTCTGGCGTTTCGGCATTCTTCCTCCAAGATGTCATAGGCTACGCTGTTCTTCCTTTCCCATACATCAGCTTTCCGAAATACAGTAAAAGACGATAGCCCGTCGATAACGTCACGCACCTTTTGCGGGATCATTTTCTTACAAAAATCATCCTCGCCAATATAGGTATCTACCATAGCCTCAACTTCTCTGTGAGATATATTTGCAATAATGTCATTTACATTGAGGCCGCGCATATCTTCTCGGATTTTCTGATACAGCGCATCCTTGCAAACTTCTTTAATTTCTTCGCGATCAAGGTAATCTTCAATTTTAATATCCATCATTCTGCCTCCTCAATGGTGACCTCCACGCGGGAGGCTCCGGTTGTCTGATACTTTCGCACCATCAGAAGTGCGATTGCGCTGTCATCGTTGTAGGCATGGCCGTTGAGCGCATCCAGAATGGCCTTCGCCACGTTGTCAGCGTCAGGTCGCTTGATGTGGGGCGTCCCGTCCAGTGCAGCGGCTTTTTTCTTTGACACGCTTTTCGGCACCGTGAAGAACGCCGTGACGGTGGCCCTGAGCGGGATGCCGTCCGCAAAACCTTTCCCGCTCTGGCACTTCCAGCACTGGACCACCTTGTCCTCGTAGTCCCGCGTTTTCTGCGGGGTGTAGGTGTGGCCGTTTTTCATGAAACGTGGACGGCCCTTGCCTACCGGAATACCGGGGACTGTGAATTCAATTTTCATTTTCGCCTCTTTCTTCGGCTCAAATCCACTTTTTCTCTCGCACTTGCACAGGTGGCATTTGTCTGAATGTCTGTTTGCACAATGTACGCATGCAAAGGCAAACGTATAAACCCCCATCGGGTAAAGAACGGGGACCGTGAATGTAACCTTCATCGTTTTTCCTCCTCACAAGTGAACAAACTGATCTGCGCCGTGTGTTCCGCAAAGCGCTTTTCCTGCGCCTGAAAATAGTGAGGGTCGATCTCACACCCAACAAAATCAAAGCCAAGATCATAGGCGGCTATGCGGCTGCTGCCGCTGCCTAAGTGGGTGTCCAGTATCTTGTCCCCCGGCTTTGCGTACTTCTGCAAAATCCATGTGTATAACGCCACCGGCTTCTGCGTCGGGTGGATGCGCTTCTCGTTCAGCGACTTATTACCTTGCTGGATAAACCCCTCTGCGATGCTTTTGCCCTGCATCATTCCATTCCACATGTAGTGGAAAAGCCGTACACTGTCATGGCAGTTTGTGGCTGCGATTTCGCAATCGCTAAAAGAGCTGCCCTCGTTGCACTTGTTCCAAACAATGCGCCCCGGCGCAAAGTGATAGTCGAAATAGTTGCAACCCCAAACGATATAGCGCTTTGCGACACGTTCCAACTCATCGAAATATTCACGTGTCGGAATATCCCACTTCGGCGATATGGGGTAGTCTCTGTGCACACCGATTTTGCTGACCTTGCAGCCATAATATCCACGCCGCTCCGGCCCGCTGAAATATGGAGGGTCTACCACAGCCAGATCAAACGCCTTGTCCTGCAGCGTCCGCATATACTCCATGCAGTCCATGTTATAGGCTACGTTCACCGCTTTTCCCTCCTGAAAATTACAACCATAGATGGGAACGGAGCGATATTCCGGCACCCGCCAAATTTCAGCCTCCCCCGTATAAACCGAATTTCCGCCTTTCCGTAGATGAAATCGTGGAACCACGCGGTATCGGTTCTGGCGGGCAACAGCATCACAACCATGCAGGTTTCTTCCGCTGCTTTTTTAACCCACTTGCCGATTTCCCGTCCGTAAGGCGGATTACACCAGACAACTCCGCTCCACGGTTGTTTCAAGCCGTCTTGCTTCGGCGTGTAGAACTCTCGGCACTTTGCGTTCACCGGTAATGCGCAGACATCCATCGTGAAATGAAATTCTGCGTCTAATGCCCGGAAAAACGCATCCGGGGTTTCCCAACAATCTGACTTGCTGGAAAACATCAGGTCAGTATTCATCGCTTTTCTTCCTTTCCGTCAATGATGACGCTGACCACCCGGACACGGCCCAGAGGCTCCAGCAGCATGGCCACGGTTTCCTTGCAGGCCAGCAGGTCACCGTCCTCATGGATGTCAATGACCATTCTAACCACGGCGTTCCTCCTTCACGAACTCCGGGCAGGACCGGATGGCATAAGATGTCAGCACCCGCTTCTTCCGTCCCATCCCGGTGGATCGCTCCGTCCGGGTGGGCTTTGCCTTCCAGCCCGGAACCGGCTCAAAACGGGGCTTGTGGGTCACTGGATCAATGCCGGACCAGGAACACCCGCCGCAGGCTTTTGCGCAGTCCAAGCAGAGCTGACTGTGGGGGGCAATGTAGCAGTCCGACAGCTTAATATCCGCAGCCATTACACGCCAGCTCCTTTCGCCATCTTTTCCCAGTCCGCATAGGTCATGCCCTGTTTTTTTGCTTCGGAGGGGGTGGGGATACCGGCATCGTGCCAGCGCTTGCGCTGTTCGCCTGCCCTGACGTAAAACTTTTCCAGATAGGCGTCGGACGGCTCCGGCATGGGGGCCTCCTTCGCCTTTGGCGTTTCCGGCTTGGGCAGGTAAGGGACCAGTTCGGATGCGTCCGGCGGGAACCGGTTTTCCCGTGCCCGGAGGATGACCGCCTGTTTCGCGTCCTCATAAGCCCACGGCTCCAACACCAGCGTCCACGCCTCTAAATCTGCGGGGGTGCGGGGCTGCTGTTTGGAGCTGGGGTAAAGGGTCTCGATCAGGTTAAACAACCGCTTAATGTCCTGCTTCTCCATGTTCTTCTCCTGTAAGACTTCCGTAGAAGCCTCTAATTAGTCTCTAATTCCTGTATTAGCCTCTAATTCTTTTCCCCCTGCCAATAGAGAGATAAATATAATATATATATAATCTTTTCTTCTTAGGGGGGTGTGGGGGGACGTTCTTCTTTTCTCTGCGGCTGCTGTGTGCGCCGGTGATCGTGCTGCGGCTTGCTTGCATCCACCCGTCATCACTCTTTAGACACACACGGCAACGTTGTTAAAAGGGAAGCTCCCCGTCATCCTGAATTTCTTCAAAGCCTCCGCTGCTGTTCATGGGCGGGGCGGCGGCGGTGCGGACGTCGATGCGCTGAGCGCCCACAGATGCCCACTCCGCGATAAAGTCGATATAAGTCTTGCCCTCGTAGTCACGGGCTTCTACGCGGCCCACGGCGATGATGGGATCGCCCTTAGAGGCACTGGAGACCACCCGGCCCATGGAGCCGAAGCCCTTGACGGTCATCCAGACGGTGGTCCCGTCGGCCTTGCTGTAGGCCGGGACGGAGACGGAGCCGATGACGGTTCCGTTCTTGGAGGTGAAGATCTGGGCGTCCTTGGCGCAGCGCCCGCAGATCAGGCCGGTTTTCTGCTGTACGCCCTCCCGGTTGTAGTCCGGCAGCCCATTGATGAACATTTACGCTTCCTCCTTCGGCTCCAGAGCTTCCAGCAGAGCATCAAAGTCCTTTGCCTTGACCTTGCTGGCACTGTCATAGCCATGGGCCTTCAGGTGGGCCTTGGCCTCGGACTTGGTGAGACCGTGACGGGAACAAGCAGAATAGAAGAATTTGACCTGCGCGGCGGAAATGGGGGCCTCCGGGTCTTTCCCGGCATAGTAGGCAGAGCCGTCCTCCATATCGCTTTCAATATCTTGAGTGAAGCTGTCCGACATACAGCCCAGGGACAAGGCCGCAGAGACAAGCGCCCGCTTCTGAGCCATTTTGACGGCGCTGTTGGCCCCATCATAGGGGGACTGGGAGCCGGTGCGCCCCTCCCGGGTATTTCCGGAGCCGTAAGCCGAGGTGATGACGTATTCCGTGCCGTTGACGATCTTCACCAGGTCGCAGCGGACGAGGAAATAGAAGAAGCCGTGTTCCGTATCCTCAATGCGGCTCTCGATGGTGTAGCGCTGGCAGAGACCGTATGCCACGGCCACCTTTTCCGCACCGGACTTAAAGAGGGTGGGGGTCTTGCTCATGGCCTCGCCATTCTTCTTTCGGATCATGCCGAAGTCCACGCCCCGGCGGAGGGTGGCGGGAGCGCCGCCGCAGACGGCAATGGAATAGTTCCCGGTGCGGGGGATGGGGGCAACCGCCAGCGGGGCGGCATCGTAGTTGTAAAGGGTCAGTTCGTTCATGTGCGTTTCTTCCTTTCTGTGGCTTTATGGAGGGTGCGGCAGGCGTTTACCAAATTTGAATTTGGTTCTACATGGCGAAGCTCATAAGTGCCATCCTTAGAGAGTTTCAAGGCATAGAGCGATTGAATTTTCCCGTAACCGCAGCGCGGGTCCCACGAGAAAATCATCTTGTAGGCGGTGAGTTGGGCGGAGAGGGCGGCGTCATGGAGCTGGCCGGTCTTAATGTCCAGAATTGCGGGGGCATTATGGATGATGCCAAAGCGGTCCATGGTTCCGGCCATTTTCATATTCCAGTCCGCTATGGGACATTCAATCAGTTTCCATTCCGGTTTCCAGTCCTTGAGAAACCGGCGGTATGCTTTCAAATATCCAGCAATCTCCGGGGTCTCCTCCGGTTCCTCGCCGTAGTCGATGAGGGCGCAGGCTTCGTGTACAGCGGTTCCCCGGCGGGCGGCAGCCTCCGCCAGCCACGGACGGTCGGACTTGTAATCATAGGCGCAGAAGCGGGTGACTTCGGTCACGCTGGGAAGCTGGATGCCGTCAAGGGTGTAGGTGTGGGTGGCTTCGTCAAATGTCAGCATTGGGCCCCTCCGTATACAGGACCGGGATGCCAAGCGCATCGGCAAACAGGTCCATATTGGTATCGAGTTCGTTCAGCAGGTAATCTTTAAAGCAAAGCGGGCAGTACAGCTCGCCGTTCGGAAGCTGGAACATCCGGTCGCAGTCATCCTCTGCGGCGGGGTTCATCGGATGGTCGCAGTGGGCACAAATGGGATAGGTTTTTCTGGTCATAGTTGGGTCTCCCTCCAGGTACGGACCGCATGGGCGATGTCCGTATATTTTTTCGTACGGTAGCCGCAGGAATCGCAGAGGACGAAAAACAGATCCTCTTTGCCGGGGGCTACCATCCGTTTCCCGCCATACATATGGCACCGGGGGCAGGGCGGTAATTCTGCCATCCGGCCACGGCGTCTGCGCATCAGACCACGCCCAGCATGTGGGCCAGTACCATGAGCAGGAAGCCGAGGAAACAGCCGAAGGAGATCCAGGCGGAGAAGTCGGCCCGGTCCCGGCGGCGCTCCTCCCGTGTGCGGCTATCTCTTTTCATGGCGGGGCCTCCTCTCGATCATGTCTACAATTTTGAAAGGCCACGCGACGGCGGTGGCCACGCCGATCAGAACGAAAACGAATGTTGTGGTATCCATAGTCAAACCTCCTCAAAGTGGTAGCACTGGCGCAGGCCGTTCTCAAAGGTGGCCAGAAACCAGCGGTGCGGGATGTTGGTGTAAGTGATGGTGCCGGTTTTCAGGCGGGGATGGTCATCCTCAATTTGAAACGGCCATGTTCCCCGTGTGCCCAGTGACGGGCGGTGGGGTGTTTCCGGGGCCTGACGGCTGCGGGTGATTCTGTTGTAGCTGCTCATTTTTTACCTCCGCAAAGCTGGCGGGCGAAGGTGGCGGCGGAGATATAGCCGCCCTTCTGCAAAGGGAAATGGCGCTGAATGGTGCGCAGATCCTTCATGCCGGTGAATTTCCGAATGTCAGCCAGGTTCAGGAGCTGGCGCCCGCCGGTAAAGGCGAGGATTTGTTCCAGGTTGTCTCGATATGCGGGATGTTCCATAAGGGTCCTCCTTTTTTGGTTTTGTCGTGATTGCGATTGCAAGTTGGTGTGAATTGGTGTATGTTTGGGGGTAAGGGGGGATTGAGATGAAAAAGTGGAAATGGACGGCGCTGGTGCTGGCGGCAACGCTGTGCATAGGGAGCGCATCAGCTCACCCCGGTCGGACGGATGCCAACGGAGGCCACTATAACCACAGCACCGGGGAATATCACTACCACCACGGATACCCGGCACACCAGCACATTGACGGGGTGTGCCCGTATGACTACGATGACCGGACAGGGTGGAACTCGGGAAGCAGTGGACAAGAGAAGGGCCTCTATTATCTGGACGGGACACCGGTTGAACGGAAAGAAGAGACAAAGCCAAAACCGGAGCCGGAGAAAAGCCAGATTGGCGGCTTGATCGCACTGGGGGCCTTCGTGGTCATCTTCTTCATCTTGCCGCTGCTATCGGCCATCATTGAAGGGATATCGTGGCAACTGGAAAAGCGAAAGAAGCAGGTTAAGCAAGAGCCGCAAGCGTTGCCAAGGCCGAATCCAACAAAACCGAAGCCGGTACAGCCGCCCATGCGAACGATTTCCAAAGAGGAACGAGAGCATATGATCCAAGCGGACGCTTACCGGGAAATGTGCGGGGGGCGGAGCATCCGAGAAATGGCGGAAGTGCCGGAGAATGTTTATTTTGATACGTTCGACCGCCCGAACACCTTGAACCGTGATCCACCGGATGACCCGTTCTTTGTCTATGTGACGAAGAATGGGGCCAGTTACCACCTGCGGACGTGCCGGTTGGCAAAGACCGCCAGCCCCATGAACATCTGCCAAGCTATGGCAGAGGGTAAGCAACCGTGTAAGCTGTGCCGCCCCATGGAGAAATTGCCGGATTTTGCAGTTCGCTATCGGGAACTGAAACGGATTCAACGGGAATATGGGGTGTACATGCTTCCGTAATTCATCTTTTCAAGATAATTTCAGGAGAAAAAAATTTGCTCCGTCTGTTCCTGATCCAGACCCAAAACGCGCTTGATCGCACGGACTTCACCAAGAGAAAACTCCGCACCGCCAGTTTCGTTTAACTTAGCGTTGAATCTGGACAGGCTCAGGCCAACTTGAGGGGCAAGGTCGGCTTGTGTCATGGCCTTTTCACGAAGGCGGCCCTTCAACATATTTGCGTTCATTTGTGTCACCTCAATTCATCTTTTCAAGATAATTTTATTATACTCATTTATTTCACCTTGTCAAGATATTTTTATTGACTTTTTAAAAAAACATGGTATTATTAAGATAACAAACGGAAAGGATACGAAACGATGACAATAGGGGACAAGATCCGGCTGCACCGGAAAGCCCTCGGCCTGACACAAACGGAATTAGGCGAAAAGCTGGGGGTAAAAACCAATGCTGTAAGCAAATGGGAGTGCGGCCGGGTCGACGATATACCAACATCTAAGATAAAAGCAATGGCAAAGCTGTTTGACGTGCAGCCTTCATACCTGATAGACGAGAAACAGCCCGCCCCCACGAATGAGGGCGAGCTGGGCGAAGAGGATAAAAAGCTCCTTATGATGATCCACAATCTTTCTCCGGAGAACCGGGAACGGATCGTTGCGATAATAGAAGCTCTTGCAGGGCTTGAATAACAAGCGCCTGCTTTTCCGGGGACAGGGAACGCAATGCCAACAGGATTTCAAGGTCTGTCATGGGATGCTCCTTTCTATTTGAAACCCCGGCCCGCCGAAGCGGGACCGGGGAAAGGGGAGGGGCCTGAGGATAGAATAGCACAGCGGCGGAATGGATTTGAGGACATTTTGTCGTAAGAAAATAAAAAGCCGTCTGAGTGTTCCAGCACTCAGACGGCAGATGATACCACCAATCGCAATCACGACAAAGCCAAAGGAGGATCAACCACAGTATAGCACGATCCCCCTGGCGATGCAACAGGAGGAAAGGCAAAAATGGCAAAGAAAAGCAAATATGGCGTCCGAAAGGACGGGCTGCACGAGGCAATCCGCACCATCAACGGCAAGCGGGTGGCCTTTCGCGGCAAGACAGATCGAGAGATCGACCGCAAAATCTTAGAGTACCAGATGGAGGCGGAGAAGGGCCGGAATTTCCCGGTGATCGCGGATGAATGGGAGCGGGAACACGAGAGCGAGATCTCCGAATCATCCCGGCGGGTATACAGCTACGCTGTGAAGCGTCTGAAAAAGGCGTTTCCGGGCAGGGCGTCGGAGATCGAGCCGGTGGACGTGAAGAACTACATCAAGCGCTTTGAGGCGCAAGGGCGCAGTGCCAACAGCGTCGGCATTGAGCTGGCGGTCTGCCGGATGATTTTTGCCCATGCCGTCATCAAGGGAGACATCAGGATCAGTCCGGCGGCGGAGGTCAAGCGGAGCCGGGGCCTTCCCTGCAAAAAGCGGGAGGCACTGACGGAGGAACAGGAGGAGGCCGTGAAAACGGCGGGAGTGGCAAAGGCGGCCCGCTGGTGGCTGTTTGGCTATCTGCTGCTTTACACCGGATGCCGCCGGGGTGAGGCGCTGGCGCTGACCTACAAGGACATCGACCGCCGCGCCGGTGTGATCCACGTCAACAAAAAAGTCAGCTACGCAACCGGCAAGCCGGTGCTCGAAAATCACCTGAAGTCGGAGAACGGTTTGCGGGATATTCCCCTGCTGCCCCCTCTGGCGGCGGCGCTGCCGAAAAACCGGATCGGGCTGCTGTTTCCGGGGGATGATGGAGGCTATATGCGGCCCCATGAGATCACGCGGGAGTGGCGGCACTACTGCCGGGGCATTGGTCTAAATCAGATCCAGCAGGGCGAAAACGGCGAGACGTTGGAGACGTTCCCCATCACGCCGCACTGCTTCCGCCATAGCTTCGCGACGATCTGTTATGAGGCGGGGCTTGACCCCCGACAGGCGGCTGGCCTGCTGGGCGATACGCCGGAGGTGGTGGAAGCGGTTTACACCCATCTGCGGCAGGACCGAAAGCAGACGGCAGCAGAGAAGCTGACGGCGTATTTTGAAGCTGTAAAGTAAAAACACTTTCGTGTGTATCTTTATGGAAGAAAATGGAAGCAAACTGTGAAGTTACTGTGAATGTCGTGGCATGATTTATGCAACATCATGTGACACTATCGGGCAAAGCCTAAAGAAGCCGAAGACGTTGAAAATAAAGGCTTTGATGGTGCAAAGTGTCAACGAGTGGAATTTAGAGAAAATTGTGAAAATTTAATACTTTTGTAAGACTTTTTTGGAAATGACAAGGGATTTATGGCTATACTGTGAATGTTCTGTGAAGCGCAGAGAAAATGGCATAAAAAATCAGCGGCCCGGAGCCATCCGAGCCGCTGATTTTTTCGGCTGTCATATGCTCAACATGGCGGCACCGTTAACGATGATCTGTGCCTCATCTGGGTGGGCATCATTCCAGGCATCCTTGAACGTCCACGCGTTGAAACGGAAATCCGGCAGGCTGGGAAAGGGGATCAGCTCGCCCAACTCGCCCAGCACGTTACACACGGCCAGCGCAGAAGCGCGGGAGATCGGAAGAAAATACAAGCGCTGGATCTCGCGCATGATGGCGTTGTGTGCGTCCTGTTCCGGGGTGGTGGGCATCAGCGGGGTCAGAAATGCAAGGGTGTCCGCCTCCGGCTCTACATGTTTGCGCTCCACCTCCGCTACGATGTCGGCAGTGTTTCCACCCAGCATGTACAGGTAGCCACTCGCGGCGGCGCCATATTGGGCCTTGTAGCTGTCCATCAGATTAGCCATTGTTCCGGGCCTCCTCTCTGTGATCTCTCAAGTATTTTTCGGCCTGCTCCGCCATGTGGGAGCAGCGCCAGCCCTCCGGGGTGGTTAGCCCGCAGTTGCCGCAGTTACCGCAGCGGCGGTACTCGCCCAGGATTGCGGCGGCGTGGGCCGCGTCTCGGATATAGTAGTTTGCCATGGCGATCAGTCCTTTCTCCGGCGGTGGCCGGTCTGTAAGTTGATGGTAACATGGTCCGCGTGACTTGTCAACGCTCCCAGCTGCGCTTGTCGGTGTCCTGCATGGTCTCAATGCCGGGGCGCTGGTGCTTGAGTTCCGCGAACCGGGCAAAGGCTTTCCGGCGCTCCGTGCCGAAATATTTCTCGTCCAAAACGCGCTCCGTGGTTCCGTCCTCATAGGTGCGAACGATCCGCACAAAGTAGATTACCGGCTTGCCCCTGTAACCGGGGTCACGGGTCAGCTCCAGCCGGTCACGGTAGGCGGCAGTCGCAAGGGCGGCGTATCGCTCCGCCAGGGCTGCGCGGTACTCGGTCAGCTGGTCGATCAGCTCGTTACACCGGGCAATCATCCGGGCGGCGCTGTCATCGTGGGCCTTGATGCGATCGGCGGTCAGGGCGTCGGGCCGGAGCAGATAGGCGGTCAGCCGGATTTCCGCCTCCCGGCTGGGGTTGCCGTAGCGCTGGAATAGGTCAAGATAGCTCATATATGGGTCCCTTCTGCCCTCGTTACCTCCGGGGCGGGGTGGTGGTGTTAGTGGATAGCGTGGAGGCATTCCCAGAGGTCACCGACGGCGGAAACGGTCAGGCCCATTTCAGCGGCGGCGCGGCGGGCGGCGTCCTCCGTGCGGAAGGCAACGCCGGGAAGAAGGGGAATGGATCCGGAAGCGGTGAAGTCTTTCAGGGCGTAGCGGGTGCGCTTGCCGGTGCCGATGATTTCAATAGCGGTCATAGTTCATTCTCCTTTCAGGTGGTGGCGCGCCCCGGTCAAGCCGGGAGCGCGTCGGAGGTGGCAGCGGAGCGGGCAAAGGTGGTGCTGCCGTACTTACTGCGGATCTCTGCCATGGTCTTGGTGCCCTTGTGCCAGCGCTGGCCTTCCTCGGCGAAATGCCAACTCCATAGCTTCTTAGTGGAGGACCAGCGGCACCCGGCAGCCTTCAGGGCTTCCTTGTGCTCCTTGGTGTTGCCGCCGATCCAGAGCCAGCGGCCGCACAACTCAATTTCGAGGCCGTCCAGCTTCAGCAGAGCTGCGATGATGGCGATGAAGTCGCCGGCGCTCTCGGTGGTGGCGTGGGTCCGTCCGGTGGTGTCCTCGGCGGCCTGCTCGTTCTGGCTGCGCTTCAGGACTTCAAACCGGGCGGAATACTCGGCGTTGATGGCCTGCATGGTGGCGGTGTCTCCGCCCATGTCGGGGTGGTTCTTCATGGCGGCGGCCTTGTAAGCCTTCTTCAGCTCGTCGAGGTTCTTGCAGTTAACGAAATAAGTAGTCATTTTGTGATCCTCCTAAAAATTTTTGTCGTGATTGCGGTTGGTGGGTTAGCGGGTGGGGCGAGAACCTTCGGCATCCTGCTCCCAGATCTCGACGGTGTAACCGCGTTGCTTGAGCTGTTGTGCGAGGGCCTGCGCTGCATCAATGGTGCTGCGGTAGCTGATGGCGGGGTTAGTCTTGCAATAGATAATCATGTATTTCATGGTGTTGTCCTTTCCGGCCTGTCGGCCTGTGGCGTTGTCGTGGTTGCTGTTGTTGTCTTGGATTATAAGGCGGACTGATACGAGCTGTCAAGAGGGTTTTCGCAAATTCGTGCAGGTTTGGCGGGTTCGCACAGTATCAGGCGGACTTTTTTGTGCAAGTTGTCAGGCTGACTTATACGCGCATATGCGATATAATAAGACACAAAAGGAGGTGTAGCCATTGGAGCGCAAGACATTGAGGACCAGCGACGCCCAGCGCCGAGCCTCTCTCAAATGGGAGCGCGCGAACAATGAGAAAATAACGGTCAAGCTGAGGACCGGCAGCGACCCCAGCAAAGACCAGATCAGAGCGGCAGCAGCGGCGGCAGGCCAGAGCGTCAACGCCTGGATCATTGAGGCCATCCGGGACAAGCTGTAACGAGGGCGAGAGCGTCGAGGGATAACACCCCCGGCGCTTTTCTCTTTGTGTGGGGCGGGGCGGCGGCAGCAGCAGCGGCAGAGGGAGAGAGGGAGAAGGAGGGGGGACTATAGGGGGGAGAATAAGAGAGTGAGAGTGTTACAAGCGTCTAATAAGCGTTAGATGCTTAGTATTAGCGTCTAATACTTAGCACACCCCCCAAAAAGAGATATATATTCTCTGGGTATAGATATATATACTTGCTTCTACTGAGAGAGTAACGAAAGAGGGAGACACGGCGAATAAAAAACGCGAGAGAGCGAGAAAACACGAGGAAACGTGAGCAAAACGTAGCATTTGCGAGGTATTCGGAGCTATTGCGAGTTTGGGCGGCGGCTGGGGATGGCTGGCCGATGATGGTTGCGGATGATGGGGCAATTCGGCGGGGCAATTACCCTTTTCCGGTGAGATTTAAGGGGTCATTAAATATTTCCGTTGTGGATGCTTGGCTTCAGCTGATGCTGTGTCGTTTCTGTGCAGTTTTTCTCTCGGTCAGGGCAATTCCTGTTGACTGCTCCGGCTGGGGCTTTATCCGTCTCCGGGGCTGGGGCTGATGGTCTGGGGCTGGTGGTGGCTGATGGTGAGGGCTTCTTCTACCGATGGATAGGAGGGGTAGCGGAAAAAGAGGGGGTGTCTCTTCCTCGTGGTATAGGGCTATATACACACATCCCCTCTCCCCTTTCCGAGAACTGGCGTGGCAGTGTCTGGGGCCGTGTTGGTGTGCCCTCTGGGGGGGTGGCGGAAAAAGGGGGCGGGGGATTTTATGTAGAACATTACGAAAATAACTGAAACCTATTGTATTCGCTTGATGAAATATGCTTGAATGAAGTTGGCGGAAGAGGTTTCCACCTGCCTCCTATGTCAGACGCCAGTTTTCACTTTCCTTTCCTGTTGCCCGGTGGGTCCGACCAGCCCACCGGAGCATGGTTTCGTAGCTCAGTCGGAAGAGCGAGCGGTTGTTAACCGCTGGGTCGCAGGTTCGATCCCTGCCGAAACCGCCAGAATTTTTTACGAGAGGGGGCCGGGGCATGGCCAAGACAGCATCGAACCACAGCAAGGCGCACATGGACGATATGAACAAGAAGGCCGCCGCGGCCCACAAGAAACAGACAATCGAGAGGATCAAGGCGTTTTTGGAGCAATCCGAGAATTACTTTGACGTGCAGGACCGGCTGGAGCAGGCATACAGTGAGGCGGGCCTTGCCAATGCGATGCGATGGACGGTTCAGCGGCTTCAGGGGTATTACGACTACAACGATGGACGGGAGGCCGAGGTGGTCGAGGCACAGGTGGAAGCCTTTGAGGCGGGCAATGAGGAGATCGACGATCCCCGCTGCGTCATGAGCTACTACGTGCGGCTGGCATACCAGCGAATTCAGGAGCAGATCGACACCAGCCCCATCTACCAGGAAAAGGGCATGGTGACGCGAGGCATTTTCCTGAACAAGCAGAAACGTCTGGGCGGCTACCAGGACAAGCAGGAGACCCGTCAAGACATCAGCGTGAACGTGACCTTCGGGGACGGCGTGGACGCAAGCGACTTCAAGTGAGGAGGCGGCAAGGTGAACGGCCTGATTTTGGTTTTATCCCTGATCTGCGGCGCGGCCAGCATGGGCGCTGCCGTATGCGCGGTGCTGATCCTGCGGCTGCTGCGTGAGATCAAAGCCGCCTCCCCTACCGAACCGGAGAAGCCGGAGGCTGAGGAACCTACGGACCGGCAGAAAAGCGTGGAACAGGGCATTGACAACCTGATGAAATACGACCTGAACACCATGAAAGCCAGCCTGAAGGGGCGGGAGGTGTGATATGGCGGTTACGGTACAGCAGATTTTCGACATCGCCATACACCTGATGGATTCCCAGAACGAATCCACCGGTTCCACGGACACGGCGGACACCAAGGAGTATAACCTCCGGACGGTGAGTTTGCTGAATAACAATCTTGACGAGGCTTTTTTGTACAGTGACAACTATCGCGAGGCGGTAAAGACCGGCAGGCGGCCTATCTGCCCAAAGGTGACATCCATGGCAGATGAGGTGCAGTTGGATGACGCTATTTGCTATGGCCCATTGCCAAATCTGCTGGCAGGGCTTTTGCTGCTGGAAGAAGATCCCTCAAGGGCAAACTTCTTCATGCAGAGATATGATGAATTGCTCAAAAAGTTCCGAGACAGCCTTCCTGCGGTGGAAAGCACTGTGGAAAACCTCTACGGAGGCATTGAACACGGGGAGTTTGGGGCATGGTGGTAGACGGGACGTGGGTCTACCGCTGCCCTATCTGCGGCAAGGCACTTCAGCACATCGAACCGGGCAGTGTGATCTACAACACGCCCATTTACTGCCGAAGATGCAAGGTGAGCCACTACCCCACCATTTTTGAGGGGCGGGAGCTGGATACAGACGTCCCTTTCCCCATCAAAACCGAATAACAGCGAGAGCCCAACGAGGCCATGAGAACGGCGAAAGCCGTTTCTTGTGGTCTCGTTTTTGTTTTATCAACAAAGCCAGACCAGGCTTTGAAAATACAAAAAACCGGCCAGACCAGGCCGGGGAAAGAGGCCAATATGGACGAAATTTTAGACCAGACCGCCGGTGAAGTGACTGCAAACGAGGACGCTTTTCTGGAGGACTGGGGCGGCGGCGCGGAGATGACGGCAGACCAGCCGGAGGAAACCGCAGAGCCGATGGAGACTGGCGAGGAAACGCCTGCCGAGGGCCCCAGTGAGAGCGCAGAGACGCCGGAAGAGGGCACCGAGCCTCCCGCAGATGCGGAACAGGCATCCCAGACGCAGCAGACCGAGACGGAGACCGTGGACGCACGGCCCCAGACATGGGAGCTGCGGCATATGGGCGAAGTACGGCAGGTGAATGAGGCGGACATGGTGGCACTGGCCCAGAAGGGCATGGACTATGACCGCATCCGCAGCCAGTATGACGAGTTTAAGCCTGTGATGGAGATGGTCAACCGTTTTGCAAACCAGCAGGGGTTGAACACCAAGGACTACATTTCCATGCTCCGGGCGCAGGCCAAGCAGGCCGAGGGCTTGAGCGAAGCGGACGCACGGCGCTCCGTGGAGCTTGAGGACCGGGAGGCCGTTGTGGCCGCCGCAGAAGCGGA
>ERZ791868.499-NODE-499-length-31631-cov-2.341494_pt1 | contig 31631 bp, 30 predicted proteins | sample MGYA00510281_ERZ791868 | MGnify/ENA primary metagenome ERZ791868 (study PRJEB30046, sample SAMN00792046) | human gut metagenome | study: EMG produced TPA metagenomics assembly of the A metagenome-wide association study of gut microbiota in type 2... | reverse complement strand
AGCATGAGTATATTCGAATATAACAAGGATGAAGAAGAGAAAAAACTAAGGAAGGCTGAATTTGAGGCTGGACGAGAGGCTGGAATCGAGGAAGGTCGAATGGAACTGCTAAAACAATTAATCCAAAGAAAACTTTCCAAAGGAAAATCAATAGATGAGATAGCAGAAGAATTAGAAGAATCTGTTACAGTTATACAGAATCTTATAGTTGACGGTGAAACAAAAAAATAGTTTAAACAGAAAAGCTGTAAACTAAGAAATTAGTGAGCAGCTTTTTCTTTATTGTGAGAGCGTGTGAGTGCAGTTTTCATTTGAGATTGAAAGTTAATCTGTTTTCTTTTATAATAAAAGAGATAGTCACAACGGAGATAGATTGTGAACAAGCAAAGAAAAGGAGAAAGAATACAAAATGGAAAAGAATGTATTAGCAGTTATTGCGGGACGTGAGATTACAGAAGAGGATTTAAATATATTTATCCACAGACTTCCAAAGGAACAGCAGATGTATGCGACAAACCCACAGTTTAGAGAGCACTGCAAAGAGCAGTTAATCGCAATGAATGTACTTGCACAGTGTGGAATTGATGAAAAACTGGAGGAGACAGAAGAGTTCCAGAAGCTTATCGAGGATGTCAAAAAAGATATCTTAGCACAGCTTGTATTAAAGAATACATTAGATGCAGTGACAGTGTCAGATGAAGAAGCAAAAGAATTCTTTGAGAATAATAAGCAGCGTTATGCAAAACCTGCTACAGTAAGTGCAAAACATATTTTGACAGATTCAGAAGAAAAATGTAATGACATTTTAGAAAAAATTACAAGTGGAGAGAAAGAGTTCGAGGAAGCTGCAAAAGAATTTTCTACATGTCCGTCAGGAGCACAGGGAGGAGACCTTGGAGAGTTTGGCAGAGGAAATATGGTGAAAGAGTTTGAAGAAGCAGCATTTGCAGCAGAGGTTGGACATGTTGTAGGACCGGTTCAGACTCAGTTCGGATATCATTTGATCAAGGTTGAACAGAAGAATGATGCCAAGGAAGCAGATTTTGAAGAAGTCAAAGAACAGATCAAAGCAGAAGCTTTGAAACAGAAACAGGATAAAGCTTATTCAGATAAAGTAAATGAATTAAAAGCAAAATATATTCAATAAGAATATATAAATAAGTATGTTTAAGTTCTACTTATTCCCGTAAGATTATGAGAATATAATCAAAAATCAAGATAGTTAGTTAGATTGGAGAAAATATGAAGAAACGAAGTGCGATATTATTGGCTTTATTATTGAGTGTATCTATGATAAGCCCGGCATTAACCTATATGCAGGTTTATGCTGAAGACAGTGTGAATAATGTGATTGTAGAAAGCGAGGAGCCGATAAATATTTCGGGTACGGGTGAAGTAGAAACACAGCCGGAACAAAGTGGTGACAATGTGAACAGCGGGACTGGCACAACAGATACAGAGGATGCCGGACAAATCGAGGAAGATAAAGAAGCAGGTGAGAATGCAGGCAAAGGTGAGGATGAGAGTACAACTAAGAGTGATGAACTGACAGGGAAAGAAGAAACTGTTTCAAAACCAGAAACAACTCCAACACCGGAGCCTGCACCTTCACCAAATCCGGAGCCTGTACCTTCACCAAATCCGGAGCCTGCACCAGAACCGGAACCTAAACCGGAGCCTACACCAGAACCGGGAGAAGATACAAAAGTTCTCGAAGATGGAACATATAAAGTACAGGTGACATCAAGCAGTGCTATGTTTAAAGTGACAGATTGTGTATTAACCGTAAAAGAGGGATTGATTAGTGCACAATTAACGTTGAGTGGAAAAGGATATGGATATCTGTATTCAGGTACTGCAAAGCAGGCAGCTGCGGCAGAGGCATCACAATGGGCACCCTATGTAGTAAATGATAATGGTGGATACATGTATACAATCCAGATAAGCGGGCTGGATACAGAAATTCCGGTTGCAGCTTATTCTATAAAGAATAAAAAATGGTATGATAGAACACTGGTATTCCAGTCAGACTCTTTACAGAAACTGGAAGATGGAGGAAATGGTGACGGTGGAATTTTACCAAATCCACCACAGCCTTCACAACCGATAACTCCGGTAACACCGACGGAGCCAACAACACCAAATGTTCCTACAGTGCCGTCACTTCCGGAAGCGTCAACACCTGGAACTGGAAACAATGGAAATACAGACACAAATACGGACTCAAAATACGATTCTAATACAAGTGGTTCTACCTCAAAAGTAGAAAGTACAACAGCCTTGGCAGATGGAACATATACTCCGGATGGTTTTAAGTGGTCAGGCGGAACCGGAAAAGTACAGATTACATGTAATGAGATTACAATTCAAAACGGACAGGCATTTGCAACATTGGTATTTAGCAGTGACCATTATCAATATGTAAAAGCAAACGGAAATACATATTATACGACAAAGGGGGCTGGAACTGCGACAGCGGTAATTCCGGTGGCGTTAAATCAGAATAACCGTATTATAGCAATGACGGATAAGATGTCAGTGGCACATGAGATTGAGTATCACATTTATGTATATCTGGCAGCCGCTAACGGAAGTAATGCTAATGAAGGCAAAGTAATAGGAAGTGGCAACAATGATAGTAAGACACTCGATGAAGAAGCTCCGGAAATCATGGGGCTGGAATATCAGTCAGAAACAAAAGTAGAACATGCAGAATGTTTCAAGATTTATCATTATGAAAAAGGAATTGTTCTCTTAGAAGTAGATATGACAAAAAATACTGCCAGAGAGTCTGAAAAAGAAGAAGATAAGAAAACATCCGACGATGCAACAGCAAAACTGTATCAGGCAAATATTGTGAAGTATTTACTTGTTCCGGAAAATGTAAATATCCCGGTCGGACTTGACCAGGACATGATACTTATAAATATCCCGGCAGACAGAGTTTATGTGGCATCAGAAGAAATTTTGAAAACGATGGAGCAATTAGATTTGCTGGATTTGGTAGCCGCAGTCGGTTCTAAGAAAAAAGACTGTACAGTTTCTGAAATCGCAGACAAAATGAGTAAAGGAAAAGATGGTAAATCAGCCGAGGTTGTATATGGAGGAAGCTATGATGCTCCAAAATATAAAACCTTAGTAAAACAAAAAGTAAACCTTGCAATCTTCCCGGCATCAATCCTTCCTCAAAAAGAGAGCGATACAAACAAAGATACGCTTACAGTAAAAGAACAGACAGAACGTTTTAACGAATATACAGAAAAATTCGCAATGCTTGGAATCCCATTTATCGTAGACTGTTCAGAAAATGAAAAGACGGAGCTTGCGAAAAAAGAATGGATAAAAGTATACCAAATCTTATTCGGATGCGAAGAAGCCATTGGGGACGGGGAATAGTGGCTCTTCTGATACGGGAAGTGTACAAAACGAACAGGTGAATGATATGAAAAGAAAATGGTATCAATATATTGCAGTTCTGCTTATATGCATATTTGCTTTAAGTGGATGTGGTTCGTCGCAGGAGAAAGAGAAAGAGAATCAAGATTCAGCCCCTGAGATTGCCGGGCTTACTTATGAAAAAACAATGGATCTGACCTATGCAGAAGAATTCGACGTATACTATTACAAAGACGGATATAAGCTGATCAATATTCAAGAAAGCGGAAAATATTTAATCGTGCCGGAAGGAAAAGAAGCTCCGGAAGGATTGGATGAAGACATTAAAATAATCCGGCAGCCATTACAGCATGTCTATATGGCTGCCAGTGCCTCTATGTCATTGATCGCATCTATAGATGCGGTGGATTGCGTGAAGTTTTCCGGGCTGGATGAATCGGACTGGTATGTCGATGCTGCCAGACAGGCCATGCAGGATGGAAGCATGATATATGCCGGGAAATACAGTGAGCCGGATTATGAAAATCTGGTAGACGGAGATTGTGATCTGGCAATTGAATCGACGATGATACTGCACACACCAAAAGTACAGGAAATGATAGAAGAGCTGGATATTCCGGTGCTGATAGACTATGCAAGCTATGAATCGCATCCGCTTGGAAGAACAGAGTGGGTAAAACTGTACGGAGCTTTATTTAATAAAGAAACAGAAGCAGAAAAATTTTTCTCTGAGCAGGCAAAAATCATCGAAGATTTGGAAGGTTTTGAAAATACAGAAAAGACAGTAGCATATTTTTATATCAATACAGATGGAACCGTGGTAGTCCGAAAATCTGATGACTATATACCGGCTATGATCGAGATAGCGGGAGGACGATATGCATTTTCTGATTTAAAGAATCCAGATAATAATGCCCCATCAGTAAAACTGACAATGGAAGAATTTTATGCAACAGCAGTAGATGCAGATTATCTGATCTACAATGGAACAATTGTGGGACAAGTAAGCAGCATTAAAGAATTAGAAGCAAAAAATAATTTGTTTTCAGAATTTAAAGCTGTGAAAAACGGAAATGTCTGGTATACAGGAAAAAATCTCTATCAGTCAACGGATACAGTCGGTGAATTGATCCGAGATATTCATTTAATGCTGACAGAAGAAAATCCACAAGATATGACATTTTTGCAAAAAATGGAATAATTAAGATAATGGTGAGATAAAAGATTGGTGAGAAAATATGGAAAATCATAGTTTTCAAATGGAAAATTTAAAAAGGCGTTCCAGATATACGATGGTGTTTATCACGATGGCAATTCTCTTTTTTATAATTGTAGTGTTAAATATCAATACAGGAAACGTACATATTTCGGTGGCGAAAATCTTGAAAATTTTATTTTTAAGAGACGGAGAAGCTGTAGAATATAATATTATATGGAAGATCCGGTTGCCGAGAATATTGATGGCAGCATTGCTTGGCGGGGCATTGTCATTGTCTGGCTTTTTGCTGCAGACATTTTTCTCAAATCCAATCGCAGGCCCTTTTGTATTAGGAATATCCTCCGGTGCAAAGATGGCAGTGGCTTTGACAATGATTGTTTTTTTGAAATATATAGGCACATTTTCTTCTTATACACTTGTGATGGCTGCATTTATCGGGGCATTGATTTCGACAGGATTTATTTTGCTGATGTCAAAAAAAATACATCATATGGCTTCATTACTTGTCGGAGGAATTATGATAGGATATATCTGTTCTGCAATCACAGATTTTGTAGTCACTTTTGCGGATGATTCGGATATCATAAATCTGCACGGCTGGTCACAGGGAAGCTTTTCGGGAACCAGCTGGAGTAATATTGGGGTGGCTGCAGTGATTGTGGGAATTACGGTAATTTTTACATTTTTCCTGTCAAAGCCAATTGGGGCATACCAGTTGGGAGAAGGATATGCACAGAGCATGGGAGTAAACATTAAATTCTTCCGTGTGGCATTGATTTTATTGTCGAGTATCCTGTCAGCATGTGTGACAGCATTTGCCGGACCAATCTCATTTGTAGGAATTGCGGTTCCGTTTCTCACAAGAAAAGCATTTGGGACAGCAAGGCCGCTTATTATTATTCCCGGAACATTTTTTGCGGGAGCGGTATTTTGCATGTTGTGTGATTTGATTGCGAGAATGGTACTGGCACCGACAGAGTTAAATATCAGCACAGTAACGTCTATATTAGGAGCTCCGATTGTAATTTATATGATGCTGAAGCGTGAGAAGGGAAGATAAGAGATGACAGATCATTATATCCGGCTGGATAATCTGGCGGTAGGCTATCAGGGAAAAGCGTTGATCCATGATATTAACATAGGGATTAACAAAGGTGAAATTATAACATTAATCGGGCCGAATGGTTCGGGAAAGTCCACGATTTTAAAGAGCATTACAAGACAACTAAAGTGGATTGCAGGAAATGTGTTTTATGATGATACGTCTCTTTTACAATTGTCTTACAAGGAAATGGCTTCGAAGATGGCGGTGGTTTTGACAGAAAGAATCAAAACGGAATATATGACCTGTCACGATGTAGTAGCAATGGGACGTTATCCATATACCGGGCGGTTAGGAATTTTAACCGCTAAGGATGAGGAAATCGTCGAAGAAGCAATGGAGACGGTACATGCATTAGAGTTGGGAAATTGTAATTTTAATGAAATCAGCGACGGACAAAGACAACGTATTTTGCTTGCAAGAGCAATTTGCCAGGAGCCGGAAGTGATGATTTTGGATGAACCAACTTCCTTTTTGGATGTGAAACATAAGCTTGAGCTACTCTCGATTTTGGAGCGTATGGTGAGAGAAAAGCATATTACAGTTATTATGTCCTTACATGAAATTGAACTGGCACAGAAGGTTTCGGATAAAGTGATGTGTGTGAAGGGTGAGACGATCACTCATTATGGACAACCGGAGGATGTTTTTACAGAGCCAATTATCCGAGAATTATATGAGATAGAAAATGGATATTTTGATCCATTATTTGGAAGCATGGAATTACCGAAGATAGAAGGAAATCCAAAGATCCTTGTTATATCTTCAGGAGGAAATGGAATACCAATCTATCGGAAACTTCGAAAGGAGCAAATACCTTTTGTGGCTGGAATTCTATATCAAAATGATGTGGATTACCAGGTGGCAAAGGTATTGGCGACACAAGTAATCGAAGAAACTCCGTTTGAGGAAATAAGCGAACGGGCATATGACGAGGCAATCGAGGCAGTACAAATGTGCGATAGAGTGATCGATGCAGGAGTACAGATTGGCAGTGCGAACCGAAAGTTGTTAGATATAATTGAAGAAGCTAAAAGACTGGGAAAAATATGAAGCCCGGTCTTTTTCTAAGTAAAAACAGCTTTATATAATAATAAATACAAAGAAAACCTGCTTGAGTAAAGTACTCAGGCAGGTTTTTCTTTTGTAATCCAGAAGAATGTACAAACAAAAATAATACCTTTTGCAATTGATGTAAGCGAGACTGCCCACCAGATTCCGTCAAGACCGAGTGTGCTCTGTCCAAGGACAATCGCAAGAGGAATACGTGCACTTGTAAATAAAATAGAAATAACACTGCAAAGGTGTGTTTTTCCAAGTCCGGATAATGCACCGATTGTAGTAAGCTCGACACACATAAAAGCCTCACTGAAGCCTACAATAACAAGGTATCCGACTGCGGTAGCAATGGCTTTTGGTTCATGGAAGAAAAGAGAGGCAATTGTGTTTGGAGCGAAAACAAACAACATTGTAATTAATAAGCCCCAGATACCAACTGTAAATAGTGAGGCGCGATACCCTTTCTTTACTCTGTCCATTTTACCCGCACCATAGTTTTGTCCGATAAATGCATTCAAAGCAGAAGCAAACCCATCAGCAGTATTCCATGAAACAGATTCAATCTGTCCGCCAACTCTTTGCGTAGCAATGGCTTCCGCTCCAAAGGCAGATACCATACGGGTCAGTACCATGGAAATTGCACAGTAAGCCATTCCTTGAAGTGCAGTTGGAATTCCAATCTTACATATACCTGAAACATGTTCAAAATGCATTTTCGCAATTAACCGAGTCTTTTTCAATACATTGTCTTTCTTCTGCTTTATAACGCCTAAAATCATAACGCTCATAACAACAAACTGAGCGGTAACTGTTGCGATGGCTGCACCTGCCACACCAAATTTAGGAAATGGTCCCGGTCCGAGAATGAGAACAGGATCTAAGATCATATTCAGTACAAGACCAACCAGGTTGGCTAAAAAAGGTGTTTTCGAGTCACCTTGTGCAGTATAAATTCCTGTCATGGTTAATGTTAAAAATGAAAAAACAATAAGTCCACAGGCGATTTTAGTATAAGAGATGGCAGCAGTCCATGCTTCCGGATCAGTCAAATGGAAGAATCCTACCAACTGATTTGTAAACAATAAAGAAACAGCAGCATATAATAATCCCATAAAAGTAGATAATTGTATTGCTGTCTGTGCATAAGCATGTGCTTTTTCCCGGTCCCCCCGACCGATACACTGTGCTACCTGTACCTGACCACCCATTCTAGCCATAGAAGCTAATCCCTGTGAGAGCCAGGTGAACATACCACCGACACCGACACCGGCAACAGCTTTAGAGCCGAGCAATCCGATCCATGCCATGTCAGTAAGATTGTATAATGTCCCCAAAAATGAAGATGCCATAATAGGAATGGCAAGCTTAGTTAATGTTTTTAAAATAGGACCTTTTGTTAAGTTCCCTTGTTCCAAAATTTCACTTCCTTATCATAAGTATTTTCATAGCGATGAATATCTATAGAATTATATCATCACAGCTATGTTTTGTCCAACAGAGGTTAATGATTACAGAGTAGACAAGTGAAAAAAATTGTTAATATTTTCCTGAAATCAAAGATAATAGATTTTCTCCATTGTTAAAATTCTCTAGACATGTTATAGTATATCTCGTTATAAATCGGAAAAAATTGGAGGAAAAAACGATGAATTTAAGAGAAAAATACGGTGAATGGGGAATTATTCTGGGAGCAACTGAAGGAGTGGGAAAAGCCTTTGCAGAAAAAATTGCTTCTGAGGGAATGAGTGTTGTTCTTGTAGGAAGAAGAGAAGAGATGCTGCAGGAACTTGGAAAAAATATCAGTGAAACATATGGCGTAGATCATATGGTTATCCGTGCGGATTTTGCACAGTCTGACTGTACAGATAAGATTTTTGAAGCAACAAAAGATCTTGATATGGGATTCATGAGTTATGTTGCCTGTTTCCATACATTTGGGAAATTACAGGATACTCCATGGGAGAAGCATGAGCAGATGATTAATGTTAACGTTATGACTTTCTTAAAATGCTTCTATCACTATATGGGAATCTTTGCAAAACAGGATCGTGGTGCTGTGATCAATGTATCTTCTTTAACAGCAATCAGCAGTTCACCATATAATGCACAGTATGGTGCAGGTAAATCCTATATTAAAAAGTTGACAGAAGCTGTAGCAGCAGAATGTGAGAGTACAAATGTTGATGTGGAGGTTATTACTTTAGGCACAACAATAACACCAAGTCTGTTAAGCAACCTTCCGGGTGGACCGGCAGGAGAAGCTGTCATGAAAGCTGCTATGACACCGGAGGCTTGCGTTGAAGAAGCATTTGACAATCTCGGAAAATCTCTTTCTGTTATTGCAGGCGATCATAATAAAGCAAATGTTCATAATTGGCAGGCAAATAAAACAGATGATGAATATATCCGTTATATGGGATCATTTTATTCAAATAACTAATAAGATTTAAAGTGTTGGGCATTTATCAGATTAGCTGTTTTTCCTATTTGGAAAAACAGCTAGTTTGTGCTTTTATAACAACAAAAAGATAAGAAGAGGAGAAAAGAAAGATGAGTACAAAAGTAGAACATGCATTAGAATTACATAACAGAGGCTGTAATTGTGCACAGGCAGTAGCTTGTTCTTTTTGTAAAGAATTTGGTATTGATGAAGATGAAATGTTTCGTATAGCAGAAGGCTTTGGTCTTGGTATGGGATGCATGGAGATGTGTGGTGCACTTTCAGGGATGGCAATGATCATAGGGCTTGATAATAGCAAGGGAAGTACAAAAGAAGGTTCTAAAACTAAGGGGACTACATATAAAAAGATTAGAGAACAGGTAGAACGATTCGTTGGGAAAAATGGATCATGCATCTGTCGTGAACTGAAGGGTGTTGATACAGGAAAGGTATTGTGCAGTTGTTCTCAGTGTATTGAAGATGCAGTGAAATTGACGGAGAAGTACCTGGCTGAAAGATAAAAATATCATCACATATACATAATCATAGATGACATAACCAAAAAGGTGTGGTATACTTTATCCTATTAAACTGATAAATTATGGAGGAAGAAAGATGAATATTGTATGTTTAGATCTCGAAGGAGTGCTTGTACCGGAAATCTGGATTGCATTTGCAGAAGAAAGTGGTATTCCGGAGCTCAAAAGAACTACAAGAGATGAACCTGATTATGATAAGCTCATGAACTGGAGAATTCAGATATTAAAAGAACATGGACTTGGATTAAAAGAAATACAGGAGACGATTGCAAAGATTGATCCAATGCCGGGAGCAAAAGAGTTCCTGGATGAACTTCGTTCTATCACACAGGTTATTATTATAAGTGATACATTTACACAGTTTGCAAGTCCACTTATGGAAAAACTGGGATGGCCGACTATTTTCTGCAATTCACTTGAAGTTGCAGAAACTGGAGAAATCACAGGATTTAAAATGAGATGTGAACAGTCAAAGCTTACAACAGTGAAAGCACTGCAGTCTATCGGGTATGATACGATAGCAAGTGGAGACAGCCACAACGATTTGGGGATGATTCAGGCAAGTAAGGCTGGTTTTCTTTTTAGAAGTACAGATGCTATTAAGAAAGAGTATCCGGAACTTCCGGCATATGAGGAATATAGTGAGTTGCTTGCGGCAATTAAAAAAGCATTGTAAATATAGAATGATAAAGGATGATTTTATGCAAAGAGATGATTGCACAGAGTCGTCCTTTTTATATGATATAAATTGTGGTATACTCATTTATACTAGAAACATGGAGAGGGAACGATATGAAAAAGATATTGATGATAGGAACCGGGGGGACAATCGCTTCGAAACAAACAGAATACGGACTTGCACCGGGACTTTCGCCAGAGGATATTTTGACTTACATACCTGCAGTTGCAAAGATTTGTGAAGTAGAGTCTATTCAAGTTTGCAATTTAGATAGTACAAATGTAACACCGGATCATTGGAAATTATTGGTGAAAACAATAGAAGAAAATTATAATGAGTATGATGGATTTGTAATTTGTCACGGAACGGATACTTTGGCATATACAGCAGCGGCACTGTCTTATATGATTCAGAATTCCAGAAAACCGATTGTTGTTACAGGCGCACAGAAACCGATAGAAATGGATGTTACTGATGCAAAGACGAATTTGCTGGATAGTTTTATATATGCTTCGGATAATGATTCTCAGGATGTGAATATAGTATTTGACGGGAAAGTTATTGTGGGAACAAGGGCAAGAAAAGAGAGAGCAAAGAGCTATAATGCATTTACAAGTATAAACTTTCCATATCTTGCAGTAATCCAAGATGGTGTTTTGGTACGTTATATTACAGAAATGCCGTACACAGGTCCAGTCAGATTCTATTATGAAATGAAAAACAGTGTGTATGTGTTGAAATTGATTCCGGGAATGAAGGCAGATATTTTACCTTACTTGTTTGAAAATTATGACTGTCTTGTCATTGAGAGTTTTGGAGTAGGTGGAATTCCGGAGAGTTTATTAGAAGAATTTTATGAAGAAATGAATAAATGGAAAGACAAAGGTAAAATTGTTGTGATGACTACGCAGGTTGCAAATGAAGGAAGCAATATGACTGTATATGAAGTTGGTAAGCGTGTAAAACTGGACTTTAAATTACTGGAAGCGTATGATATGACGTTGGAAGCAACTATTACGAAGATGATGTGGTTAATGGCATTGGGAGATCAGCGATATGAAGAAATGAAACGCGATTTCTATCGTTTGATCAATCATGACATTTTATTTACAAAGCGAGAATGGGATGAGAAATAGGAAGAGTGGTATATGAAGATAAAAATTGGAATTATAGGGACAAATAAAATCAGTCATAAATTTTGTGAGGCAGCTATACAAAATCCTCAAACGGAGTTGTTTGCAGTATATTCAAGGGCACAACAGACGGGAGAGTGCTTCGCTCAAAAGTATAATATAAAGCACGTATTTACTGATTATACAGATTTTTTGGATTCAGGACTGGATGCGGTTTATATTGCATCACCAAATTATATTCATTGCGAACAGGCCATACAGGCAATGGAATCCGGAAAGCATGTATTATGCGAGAAAGTTATGGCAATAAATGAGCAGGAAGCAGAAGCAATGATCGCGTGTGCAAAGAAAAACCATGTAATTCTTTTAGAGGCAATGAAGTCAGATTTTGATCCTGCTTTTGAGTTGGTGAAAGAGCAACTCCCTAGAATTGGAACATTGCGGAGAGTGGAATTTGAATTTTGTCAGTATTCCAGCAGATACGATAATTTCCTTAATGGAATTGTGGAAAATGCTTTTGATCCAGAGTTATTGAATTCAGCGGCACGTGATATTGGAGTATATTGTATCCATGCAATTGTTCGTTTGTTTGGAGAACCGGAAAAGGTAGAGACGTATTCTACATTTCTTTCAAATGGATTTGAAGGTAGTGGAGTTGTTTTGATGAAATATCCGGATTTTCTGGCACAGGCAGTATATTCGAAAATTACAGCTTCGGTTAATCCGAGTGTGATTCAAGGAGAAAAAGGTTCTATTTTATTGAATCATATTGGCAGTCCGACAGAAATCGAGATAAGACTGCGCAAGGGAGACAGGGACGGACTAGAAGGTGGAACGTGTGAAAAACTACCATACAAGCCGGTAGAAAATAATATGATTTATGAGATTCAGAAATTTTATGAGCTTATAAAGGAAGAAAATGTAGAACACCCATATCTGGATATTTCCCTGAATACAATCCGAATTATAGATCAGATTCATAAATCTGATAAAATTGCTAGGAAAAGTTGATGAAATTTGCTAGAATTTATATATGACTTAAGAAAAGGAGACAAGTGATAATGAGAGATGAAACAAAATGTCTGCATGCAGGCTATACACCTAAAAATGGAGAACCACGAGTACTTCCAATTGTACAGAGTACTACATATGTATATGATTCAGCAGCAGAAGTAGCTGCAATTTTTGATGATCCGACAAAAGGGCTTTGCTATTCCAGATTCGGAAATCCAACAGTAATGGCAGTAGAAGAAAAGATTGCTGCACTAGAAGGCGGAGTAGGTGCGATGTGTACTACGTCCGGTCAGGCAGCAACATTGCTTTCTATTTTAAATATTTGTGAGGCAGGAGACAGCATTATCAGTGTTCCACAGATTTATGGAGGAACGATCAATCTGTTTTCATTTACATTAAAAAAACTTGGAATTGAGTGTATTTACGTAGATGCAGCCTCAAGTGATGAAGAGATTAAGGCAGCATTTAAGCCAAATACAAAACTTGTTTTTGGAGAGACACTTGCCAATCCGGCGTTAGTTGTATTTGATATTGAGCGTTTTGCTAATATTGCACATGAAATGAATGTACCGCTTATTGTTGATAATACATTTGCAACACCAATTTTATGTAAACCATTTGAATTTGGTGCAGATATCGTGATTCATTCGACAAGTAAATATATGGATGGACATGCAGTTCAGATTGGCGGTGTAATTGTTGACAGTGGTAAGTTTGATTGGACAAATGGAAACTTTCCAGGACTCACAGAGCCAGATGAATCTTATCACGGAATCTCTTATACAGAAAGTTATGGAAATATGGCATATATTATCAAAGCCAGAATGCAGTTGATGCGTGATTTTGGAGTGTATCCGGCAGCACATTCCGCATTTTTATTGAACATGGGATTAGAGACGCTTCCTGTTCGTATGAAACAGTATTGTGAAAATGCAATGACGGTTGCAAAATATCTGGAAGCATCTCCGGCAGTAGAGAAGGTAAATTATCCAGGGTTAGAATCCGATGTATGTCATGCACTTGCAGAAAAATATTTGAAAGGATGCAGTGGAGTTATTTCCTTTATAATTAAGGGTGGCCGTCCTGCAGCTGCTAAATTTATGGATTCATTGCATCTGGCATCCAATGAAGTACATGTTGCTGATATTCGTACGTGTGTGCTTCATCCTGCATCAGAGACACACCGTCAGCTGACAGATGAACAGCTTGTGGCAGCGGGAATTGATGGTGGAATGATCAGAATTTCAGTTGGTCTTGAAAATATTGATGATATTATTGAAGACTTAGAAGCAGCATTTGCGGCAGTTATGAAGGAGTTTTAGGATACTTCGTCAGTTGCTTGTTTTAATGAGAATATAAAAAGAACGTTGTCGTGTATTTAGAAATACGGTATACGATAACGTTCTTTTTGTCTGTTTAATGAGAGTGTGAATGCAAAATATTAAATGAAAGTCACATGATACCGGCATTATCAAAAAATGTGACATCAGTAGGATATACGTAACTGTCACCGATTGTATGTAACAGTACAACATTCAAATGATTATTTAAATTCTTTTTATCTAATTTAATTGCACCGGTCAAATCTTCAATTGGAAGATTACATGAAAACGGAAGACCATATGTTTGGAGGAGCTGCTTGATTTCATCGGAACAGCCATCTTTAGTTAATCCTTTTTCTTCAGCGATTTTACTAATCTGATACATACCGATTGCTACGGCTTCGCCATGACTTTCACGCTCATAATGATAATATTGTTCAATTGTGTGTGCGAGTGTATGACCAAAATTTAATAGCATACGTTCTCCGGTGTCGAACTGGTCATGTTCGACAACAATACGTTTGATATCTACGCATCGTGCAATGATAGAAGCAAGTTCCGGTTTTAAATCCTCAAAAGAAATATGGTTTTTCAAGGTATTAAAAAGCGTTGCATCTTTAATGCAGCCATATTTAATCACTTCACCCATTCCGTCATTGATATATCGCGTAGGTAATGTGTTTAATACATCTGGATCAATAAGAACCATTTTTGGATGGAAAAACGCACCGACCAGATTTTTCCCTTGTGGAAGATCGACAGCGACTTTTCCACCGACTGAAGAATCAACCTGAGCCAGAAGAGAAGTTGGGATCTGAACCAGTTTTACGCCTCGCAGGAAACTGGAAGCTGCAAATCCTGCGAGGTCTCCGATTACGCCGCCACCAAGAGCAATGACAAGATCGCTTCTGGAAATTTTCGCGTCAAGCATAGCGGAATAGATCTTAGGTAAAGATTCAAAACTTTTTGTTGGTTCTCCATGTGGTAAGACGAGTGTATGGCATTCATAATTTTGCAGAGAATTCAATACTGTTTCGCCATATAGTGGAAATACATTATCATCGGAAATCAAGATGATTTTTTTCCCTTGATAGAATTTTGAAATATATTCTCCGGCGTGTGGAAGAATACCATTTTCAATATAAATAGGATAACTGTTTTCTCCTAAGTTTACTGTTAATTCCATAGTTTGTTCTCCTTGAAACTAGATTCTTTTATCTACGACAGCAGCAATCTGACGGATCTGTTTCATTAGTGCGTCAAATTTCTCTGGTTTTAATGATTGTGCACCATCACAAAGAGCACTGTCAGGATCATTATGTACTTCAATCATCAATCCGTTTGCTCCGGCAGCGATAGCAGCTTTTGCCATAGGTTCTACAAGCCACCATTTTCCACCGGCGTGACTTGGGTCAATGATAACAGGAAGATGAGTTTTGCTGTTTAATACAGGAATGCTCTGAAGATCCAATGTGTTTCTTGTGAAGGATTCAAAAGTACGGATACCGCGTTCACAGAGAATTACATTTTCATTACCGGAAGCCATAATATATTCTGCTGACATGATCCATTCTTCATAAGTAGCGTTAAGACCACGTTTCAGAAGGATAGGACGGTCAACCTTCCCCAGTTGTTTTAATAAATCAAAATTCTGCATGTTTCTTGCACCAATCTGGATTAAGTCAACCTTTTCGTTGAAGACATCCAGATAATCCGGTGACATTAATTCTGTTACAATAGGGAGACCTACTTCATCACGTACTGCACAGAGAATATCAAGACCTTCAAGACCCAATCCCTGGAAAGAATAAGGGCTTGTTCTAGGCTTGAAAGCACCGCCACGGATCATATTTGCACCGGAAGCTTTAGCGGCTTTAGCAATTTCCAGTACCTGTTCATAAGATTCAACAGAACAAGGACCTGCAATTACTGCAAGATGCTCTCCGCCGACTTTAACACCGGACACATCAATAATAGAATCATCCGGATGGAAAGCACGGTTTGCAAGCTTGTAAGGCTCCTGGACATGCATGACTTTGTCGACTGCAGAATCAACTTCAAAGAGTCGGGAGTCAACGGCAGTAGTATCTCCGATACAACCGATGATTGTCATCTCTTCGCCACGTACAATGTGGGCCTCCAGTCCTTTTTTCTTGATTAATTCTTCAACACGAAGAATTTGATCTTCAGAAGCGTGTGGTTTTAATACAATAATCATAATTTTTACCTCTCAATCATTATAAAAATAATCCTACTATTCATTAGCTAATTAAAAAATATATATTTGCACACTGTGATGTTTTAATTCTTTAAAGTGCGAAAATCACTCTTATAATAGAACATACAAGAGAGAATGTCAATAAAATCAAATATACTATTATGAAAAATTATAACTTTACTACGAAAAAAATCAATAGTAATTTGATTGACAATTTTTTTCCTAAGGTGTAATGTAGCTTGGGGTGATTTAAAATGAAAATTATTAAACAAATAGGAATCTTTTTTACTGTATGTTGGCTTAGTCAGATAGTGGCAGCGTATTTACCTTTCTCATTTCCATCCAGTGTGATTGGAATGATTTTGTTATTTATCTGTCTGCTGACAGGTATTTTGAAAATTGAGCATGTTCAGGAAAAAGCAGATTTTTTAATGGAAAACATGGCATTCTTTTTTGTGCCGGCAGGGGTAAGTGTTATGAATTATTTCGATATTTTAAAAAGTACACTTGTTCCGTTTCTTATTATCTGTATTGTTTCTACGATTATTACGTTTGCGGCAACTGCATACAGCGTACAATTTGTGATTAAGCTGATGAACAGGAGGAAGAAATAATGCGTGAATTATGTAGCTCAGAATATTTTGGTGTAGCAATAAGTGTTATTGCGTTTTGGATTGGTGTGAAGATTCAGAAAAAAACAAAGTCGCCAATCTGCAACCCATTGATTATTGCGATTGTATTGATCGTAGGTGTGTTAGAAATATTCCATATTTCGTATGAAGCATATGATGTGGGAGGAGCGATTATTAATATGTTCCTGGCACCGGCCACAGCATGCCTGGCAGTTGCGATTTATTCAAAATTTGATATCTTGAAAAAATACTGGCTTCCAATTCTGGTAGGATGTGTTGTCGGTTCTGCTGCATCCATGTTCAGTGTATATGGCATGTGTAAATTATTTGGTCTTGAGCAGAGTATTACAGTATCATTAGTACCAAAATCTGTGACAACTCCGATAGCAGTCAGTATCTCAGAAGGAAATGGCGGCGTTGTACCAATCACTGTAGTGGCCGTTATTTTTACAGGAATATTAGGAAGTATTCTTGCTCCGTTTTTAATTAAGATATTCCGTGTAAATGATTCTATAGCAGCAGGGCTTGCAATTGGTTCATGCAGTCATGCAGTTGGTACTTCAAAAGCAATTGAAATTGGCGAAGTAGAAGGTGCAATGAGTGGACTGGCTATCGGAATCTGTGGTATTGTCACAGTGCTTATATCTATGATACTATTATAACTAGAAAAAATAGGATGAGGTGTGAGCTGTGGAAAAAGAAAGTGAAAGAACGCTATTTGATAAAGGGAAAATATTAATTCATTATTATTATGAAAGAGCCCGGAGGGACGTAAATAATTTTTTGAAATGGCTTGCACTTGCAGTGTTAACCGGCCTGGTGGTCGGTGGGGCCAGCAGTGTCTTTGCAGCTTGTATAAAATATGCGATAGAATATAGGGACAGCCATTTATGGGTGTTCCTGCTTTTGCCTATAGCAGGTTTAATGATTGTATTTTTATATGAAAAGATGGGAAGGCAAGATGGAGGTACGAATCAGGTATTGGCAACAATCCGCTCCAGAGATAAGGTCCCGTTTCGTTCAGCACCATTGATTTTTGTGGCAACCTTGCTTACTCATTTAACAGGTGGTTCGGCAGGCCGAGAAGGTGCGTCAATTCAATTTGGAGGAAGTATCGGAAGTTGGCTTGGAAAACTTGTACATCTCGATGAATTTGACCAGCATGTCATAATCATGTGCGGAATGAGTGCGGCATTTGCGGCAGTATTCGGAACACCGATGGCAGCAGCGGTATTTGCAATGGAAGTAGTAAGTGTAGGGGTTATGTATTATGCAGCCTTACTTCCATGTGTGACAGCATCAATCATAGCGGCAGAGTTTGCAACCGGTATGGGGATTTTTCCGGAAACATTTCCGGTAGACAGAATTCCGGTGCTTACGATTGAAAGTGGCATTAAAATGGGAATTATTGCGGCATTATGCGGAGTGCTCAGTATTTTATTTTGCGTCTTATTAAAATGGACAGGACAAATTTATGGTAAATATTTAAAAAATCCATATATCCGTGTTGTTGTGGCGGGATGTCTTGTTATTGTAATTACAGTTTTATTACAGACGAAAGATTATATGGGAGCAGGAAATGAATTGATTGCGCGAGCGATTGCGACGGGAGATGCACGCCCGCTCGATTTCTTATGGAAAATGATATTAACAGCTATCACGATGCGTGCCGGATATCGAGGAGGAGAAATTGTACCGGCATTTGCAATTGGAGCGACGTTTGGCTGTGTGATGGGAAATATACTTGGAGTGTCACCGGAGGTGGCTGCAGCAGCAGGTATGGTGGCTTTGTTCTGCGGAGTGACGAATTGTCCGATTACTGCAATGTTAATTTCATTTGAATTGTTTGGATTTGCCGGCGCTGCATACTATTTGATCGCAATTTCTATCAGTTATGCAGTGTCAGGATATTACAGTTTGTATAAAGATCAGACGATTGTATATTCAAAATATAAAGCAAGATATATTAATCGAAGAACCAGGTAGAAAACCATATAAAGAAGAACGATATATACATGACAAAATAGAAAAGATATGATATACTTCAATTTATAAATCTAAATATAGAAAAATGATAAATTATTTTTCTATCGGAATACGTTAAGGAGCAGATTGTTATGAAAAGAGTACTCTTAAAACTTAGCGGCGAAGCACTTGCCGGAGATAAAAAAACAGGGTTTGATGAGGCTACTTGTATCGGAGTGGCAAAACAGGTTAAAACTTTGGTTGATGAAGGTTATCAGATTGCAATTGTAACAGGAGGAGGTAACTTCTGGAGAGGTCGTACAAGTGAAACAATTGACCGTACGAAAGCAGATCAGATTGGTATGCTTGCAACAGTTATGAACTGTATTTATGTATCAGATATTTTCAGACATGTAGGTATGAAGACTGAGATTTTCACACCATTTGTATGTGGAGCATTTACATCATTATTCTCAAAAGATGCAGCACTTGCTTCATTAGAAGAAGGCAAAGTAATTTTCTTCGCAGGCGGTACAGGACATCCATATTTTTCAACAGATACAGGTGCAGTACTTCGTGCAATCGAGATTGAAGCAGATGCAATGCTTCTTGCAAAAGCAATCGATGGAATTTACGATAGTGATCCGAAGGTGAATCCGGAAGCGAAAAAGTATGATGAGATTTCAATTCAGGATGTTATTGATCAGAAGCTTGCGGCAGTTGATATGACAGCGTCAATTCTTTGCATGGAGAATAAGATGCCGATGCTTGTTTTCGGACTGAATGAAAAGAATAGTATTGTTGAGACAATGAGTGGAACATTTACAGGAACAAAAGTAACTGTATAAGAAAGGAATTAATAAGATATGAACGAACAATTGAAAGTATATGACGACAAGATGACTAAATCAATCAACAGCCTGAACAGTGAGCTTGCTACAATCCGTGCAGGACGTGCGAATCCACATGTATTGGATAAGCTTGCAGTAGACTATTATGGATCACCAACACCAATCCAGCAGGTTGCTAATGTATCTGTACCAGAAGCTCGTATGATCCAGATTCAGCCATGGGAGAAGAGCCTGCTTAAGGAAATCGAAAAAGCAATCCTTGTATCTGATATCGGAATTAATCCTACAAATGACGGAACAAGCATTCGCTTGATTTTCCCAGAGCTTACAGAAGAGCGAAGAAAAGAGCTTGCAAAAGATGTTAAGAAAAAAGGAGAAGGCGCAAAAGTTGCAATCCGTAACATTCGTCGTGATGGAAACGATGCGTTCAAGAAATTAAAAGGAAGTGATATTTCAGAGGATGAGATTAAAGATCTGGAAGAACAGCTTCAGAAATTAACAGATAAATACATCAAAGAAATTGATGTAGCAGTAGATGTGAAGACAAAAGAAGTCATGACTGTCTAATTATATGGAGGGGCGCAGTTATTGCAGCCCCTCTTATGCTGTATGTACTTAGCAAGGAGGAAAACTATGAATGTACCACAACATGTAGCCATTATTCTGGATGGAAATGGGCGTTGGGCAAAGGCAAAAGGAATGCCTAGAAATTATGGACATGCACAGGGAAGCAAGAATGTAGAGCGTATCTGTGAAGAAGCGTGGAGAATGGGAATTAAATATCTGACTGTTTATGCGTTTTCTACAGAGAACTGGAATCGCCCAAAATCAGAGGTCGATGCTTTGATGACATTACTTCGTAATTATATGAAAACATGTCTGAAGACAGCGAAGAAAAACGATATGAAGATTCGCGTGATCGGAGATATCGCCCCTTTAGATGATGATATTAAAAAACGTATCCTTGAATTGGAAGAAGCAAGTAAAGATAACGGAGGATTGAACTTTACAATTGCATTAAATTACGGAAGCCGTGATGAAATTGTCCGCGCTGTGCGAAAAGTAGCTCAGGATTGTGTAGATGGTAAAGTAGATCCGAAAGATATAGATGAAAAATTGTATAGTTCATATTTAGATACCTGGGATATTCCAGATCCGGATCTGCTGATCCGTACAAGTGGAGAACAGCGTTTGTCAAATTATCTGTTATGGCAGCTTGCTTATTCAGAGTTTTATTTTACAGATGTTCCTTGGCCTGATTTTACAAAAGAGGAATTGATCCGTGCAATCGAACAATATAATAATAGAGATCGTCGTTTCGGAGGAATAAAGGAGGATCAGAATGTTTAAGACACGTTTGTTGAGTGGAATATTATTAGTGATCATTGCGTTGATCACAATTATTTCAGGTGGAAATATTTTATTTGGAACTGTTTTAGTCATCAGTCTGATCGGACTGAGTGAACTTTACAAGGTGTTCAAAATTGAAAAAAAACCATTGGGAATATGTGGGTATTTATTTACCATAGGATATTATGTTTTGTTATACATGAGTTCCTTGCTATCAAAAGGTAATCATGACTGGTTTATGATGTTGTTCTTAGGATATTTAATCTGTCTTATGGCAATTATGGTTTTCGCATATCCAACATATCATGCAGATCAGTTGATGGCTGCATATTTTGGATTGTTCTATGTTGCTGTTATGCTTTCATATATCTATCAGATCCGAATTGAAGTTGGCGGAGTATTTAAAGTATGGCTTGTATTTATCTGTGCATGGGGATGTGATACATGTGCATATTGTGTCGGTATGTTGATCGGAAAACATAAAATGGCACCGGTACTAAGTCCAAAGAAATCTGTAGAAGGCGGAATCGGCGGAATTGTCGGAGCAGCGTTGATCGGAGTTCTCTATGCACTTGCAATCAATAAATGGGGCGGTGCAGGCGTCGGTGTTGCTGAATTTGCAATTATCGGAGCAGCAGGCGGTGCGATTTCACAGATCGGTGATCTGGCAGCTTCTGCGATAAAGAGAAATTATAATATTAAAGATTATGGAAAGCTGATACCGGGGCATGGTGGTATCCTGGATCGATTTGACAGTGTTATTATTACAGCACCATTGATATATTTCTTGTCTAATATTTTGTAAATATAAGAAAAAGTATGTAGCAATATGCGAGATATAATTTAGATATAAAGAGAATAATAGGTGAGTATAATGAAAAAAATAGCAATATTAGGTTCAACAGGTTCTATAGGTACACAGACATTGGAAGTGGCAAGAACAAATGGAGATTTGGATGTCGTTGCTTTGGCAGCGGGGAATAATATAGAACTTTTGGAAAAGCAGATTCGAGAATTTCATCCAAAGCTGGCTGCTGTATGGAATGAAAAGAAAGCAGCTGAATTAAAGAATAATATTCAGAATTTGAATGTTAAGGTTGTAACAGGAATGGATGGTTTGCTTGAGGTAGCGGCAATAGAAGAATCTGAGATTCTTGTAACAGCAATTGTGGGGATGATAGGAATCCTTCCTACTATCGAAGCTATTAAAGCAGGAAAAGATATCGCACTTGCTAATAAGGAAACTCTTGTTACAGCAGGACATATTATCATGCCTCTGGCAAAAGAACATGGGGTATCAATTTTACCTGTAGACAGTGAACATAGTGCAATATTCCAGTCTCTACAAGGAGGACAGGAAAAGGCATTACACAAAATCTTGCTGACTGCTTCCGGAGGTCCGTTTAGAGGAAGAAAGCGTGAGGAACTGGAGCATATACAGGTCGAAGATGCATTAAAACATCCGAACTGGGCAATGGGAAGAAAGATTACAATTGATTCTTCAACCATGGTCAATAAGGGGCTGGAAGTTATAGAAGCAAAATGGCTGTTTGATGTAAGTGTAGATCAAGTGCAGGTGGTTGTACAGCCACAAAGTATTATCCACTCAATGGTAGAATATGAGGATGGAGCGGTGATCGCACAGTTAGGTACACCGGATATGAAGCTTCCAATCCAGTATGCATTATATTACCCAGAGAGAAGATATTTACCGGGGGAAAGATTGGATTTTGAAACATTGACTCAGATTACATTTGAGAAACCGGATATGGAAACATTTTATGGATTGAAACTTGCTTATGAAGCAGGAAGAATCGGAGGCTCGCTTCCGACAGTATTAAATGCTGCGAATGAAAAAGCGGTTGCAATGTTTTTAAATCGTGAGATTCGATATCTGCAGATTCCAGAAATTATTCAGGATTGTATGGAGCATCATAAAAATATTGTAAATCCAACAATACCGGAAATTCTGGCTACAGAGCAGGAAACGTATGAATATATTTTAGCAAAATATAAAGGTGGTAATTAATGGGTATAATCATTGCGATTTTATTATTTAGTGCAATTGTAATTTTTCATGAATTAGGTCATTTTTTGCTTGCCAAAGCAAATAAAATCCGAGTCGATGAGTTCTCATTGGGCATGGGACCGACATTGATCGGGAAGCAGATTGGAGAGACAAAATTTTCTCTGAAATTGCTTCCTCTGGGTGGTGCATGCATGATGGGAGAGGACGATGCGGATGATACAGCGGAAGGTAGTTTTAATAGTAAATCCGTCTGGGCAAGAATTTCTGTTATTGCAGCAGGACCGATATTTAATTTCATACTGGCATGGATTCTTTGTATTATTCTGGTTGGATGGATTGGATATCACTCACCGGAAATAGGTGCGGTAGAAACAGGGTATTCCGCTGCGGAACAAGGTTTACAGGCAGGAGATGTTATTACGAAGATCAATGGTCATAGCATTCATTTGTGGGAAGAAATTACATTGTATAATTTTTCAACAAAAGAGGGCGATGCATTGTCTGTCACATATGAACGTGATGGAAAAACGCATACCGCAGAACTGGTGGCAAAACAATTGGAAAATGATTCCTATGCCAGACTTGGTATCGTAAGTATTGGTGAGCGTACAAAACCGGGGATTTTCGGAACATTAAAATATGGTGCCTATACAGTGAAATACTGGATATCTTATACTTTCGAATGCTTAAAAATGTTGCTTAGCGGACAGGTTGGAATCAATCAGATGTCAGGACCTGTCGGAATCGTATCGGTAGTAGACAATGCATATCAACAGGCAAAACCAGCGGGAATGCAGGTGGTATGGCTGAATATTTTAAATATCGGGATTTTGTTGACAGCAAACTTAGGTGTGATGAATCTCATACCATTTCCTGCATTAGATGGTGGACGCTTGATATTTTTGTTTATCGAAGCCATTCGAGGAAAACGCATTCCGCCGGAAAAAGAAGGAATGGTTCATTTTGCAGGATTCGCATTGTTAATGATATTAATGGTGATTGTTATGTATAATGACATTATGAGAATTTTTTAAAAATTGAAAATGATGGGACTCATGGACAATACGAAAAGGTTGTCTATGAGTTTTCTTATGTTCAAACGAAAGAAGAGGAATAAACCAATGAACATTTTAGAGCTTTTTATTTTAGCAGTTGGCCTTTCTATGGATGCTTTTGCAGTATCGATTTGCAAAGGGTTATCGCTGGGAAAGATCCAGAAGAAACATATGGCAATTGCAGGGGCGTGGTTTGGATGCTTTCAGGCATTGATGCCATTGATCGGATTTTTTGCAGGTCGTTTTTTCACTGAAAAACTGACACAGTATGATCACTGGGTTGCATTTATACTATTGTTGTTTATCGGCGGAAGTATGATAAAAGAATCATTGGGTGAAGAGGAAGAGTCAAATGATGCAATGGATATAAAAACAATGTTTTTGCTTGCGGTTGCGACGAGTATTGATGCTCTGGCAGTTGGTGTGACATTTGCTTTTCTGAAGGTTGCAATTTTACCTGCAGTTGTATTTATCGGAGTTGTAACATTTGTTTTTTCAGCAGCAGGAATCAAAATCGGAAGTATATTTGGAACAAAATATAAATCAAAAGCAGAATTATGTGGTGGAATCATTTTGATTTTAATCGGGTTGAAGATTCTGCTAGAAGGAACTGGAATTTTATAGAGGTAGACAAATGAGATCAGAACAAGGAAAGAATAAGAAAAAATCAACAGAACAGGCAGTCTGTTCAATTTCGAAAAAATGTGGAAGCTGTCAGTATCAGGGAATGTCATATCATAAGCAGTTGCAGAAAAAACAAAGACAGGAAGAGTCTTTGTTGGGTGGTTATGGAAAAGTAGAACCAATCATAGGAATGAAAAATCCATATTACTATAGAAATAAAGTACATGCAGTGTTTGATCGTGACAGAAGGGGAAACGTCATTTCCGGAACATATGAAGCGAAAAGTCATCGGGTTGTAGCGGTAGAAAACTGTCTTATTGAAGATCAGAAGAGTCAGGAAATCATTCATACGATTAAAAACCTACTGAAATCTTTTAAAATCAAAACTTATGATGAGGATACAGGGTATGGATTGCTTCGTCATGTTATGATCCGTAGAGGGTTTAAAAGCGGGGAAATTATGGTAATCCTTGTTTTAGGTTCTCCAATTCTTCCATCAAAGAATAATTTTGTGAAAGCACTTCGAAAAGAACATCCGGAGATTACAACGGTTGTATTAAATGTGAATGATAAAAAGACAAGTATGGTTTTAGGTGAAAAAGAAAAACCGATTTATGGACCTGGATTTATTAAAGATGAACTGTGCGGATGTACATTTCGTATTTCACCAAAATCATTTTATCAGGTCAATCCGGTGCAGACAGAAATTTTGTATAACACAGCAATTGAATATGCAGGATTGAAAGGAAAAGAAACAATTATTGATGCTTACTGCGGTATTGGAACAATCAGTCTGATTGCAGCAAAGCATGTAAAGAAAGTGATTGGGGTAGAGCTAAATAAAGATGCTGTAAAAGATGCCAAGATTAATGCAAAAGAAAATCATATCACAAATGCAGAATTCCGACAGGGAGATGCAGGTGAGTTTATGGTGAAGATGGCAGAGAATGATCAAAAGGCAGATGTAGTTTTTATGGATCCTCCAAGAGCCGGAAGTGATGTGAAATTCTTATCATCTGTTGTGAAGTTGAATCCGAAGAAAGTAGTATACATTTCATGTGGACCGGATACGTTGGCACGAGATTTAAAATATTTAACGAAGCATGGATATCAGGTGAAACGTATTCAGCCTGTGGACATGTTTCCATTTTGCGACCATTGTGAAACAGTAGTGCTTTTAGAACGAAAATAGGTGGGAAATTGTAGATAGTGATAAACTATTTACATCGGAATGGGACGAAGACGTCAATTGTTTTTTGGGAAAAGTGAGAGAATCATGACAAAAAAAGAATTGTATGAAATTTTAAAAGAGCGTTTTGAACAGGTTTTAAAAGAACATCAGATTGAAAATGACCATTTATCTGTTTCTTGTCGTGCATTGACACCGGGAGAAGCAATCGGGAAGACAAAACGGACAGATTATCCAATCCTCACAGGGAAGGATGTAATGATCCAGGCAGAATATAAAGGTGTCAAAGGGCAGGCATTTACAGATGCTCCATCGACATTTGAAGGAATGCTGGAAGATATTTTGCAGATGGATATTGAACATAATCCTCATGACAGAGGCATTTTTATTGCAACCATGAATGCAGTTTTGGCATCTTTGGGAATGTGTAAGGGAACAGTCCATTGTCGCAAGGAAGGACCGGAGCTTTGTGTACAAGATATGAAACAGTTTTTAGAAACCAATTATCCGGATGTTCAGAAAATTGCTTTAGTGGGATTTCAGCCGTCTTTGTTGGAGATGCTTTCAAAAAGCAAATATGAAGTGCGGGTAATGGATTTGAATCCGAATAACATAGGTCAAGTCAAATTTGGAATTTGCGTGGAAGATGGAAATGTTATGAAGGAAGAAATCAGGGATTCTTACGCTGAATTAATTTTATGCACAGGAAGTACTCTTTGCAATGGGTCAATTGTAGATTATCTGAATCTTGATACAGAAGTATTATTTTTCGGAACAAGTGCTTCCGGAGCCGCAGCTTTGCTTGGATTCAAGAGGGTTTGTTTCGCTGATAAATACGAATAATATGGGAGAGGTAGAGAAAGTAATGCAGACTTATACATATGTTTCAAAAGGAAAATTTGAATTAAAAGAAAAGCCAAAACCTTTGCTTATGCATGAACGCGATGCCATTGTTAAAGTGACACTCGCAAGCATTTGCTCAAGTGATTTACATATTAAACATGGAAGTGTTCCTCGTGCGGTTCCTGGAATAACGATCGGGCATGAGATGGTGGGAGTTGTCGAAGCGGTTGGAAATGCTGTCACGCATGTAAAACCGGGAGACCGAGTAACTGTAAATGTAGAGACTTTTTGTGGAGAGTGTTTTTTCTGTAAGAAAGGATATGTAAATAACTGCACAGATGAAAATGGCGGCTGGGCACTTGGATGTCGTATAGATGGAGGACAGGCAGAATATGTGCGAGTTCCTTTTGCAGACCAGGGATTAAATAAAATACCAGATGAAGTTACAGACCGACAGGCCTTACTGGTAGGGGATGTTCTTGCTACCGGCTATTGGGCAACACGTATTTCGGAAATTACAGAGGAAGATACGGTGTTGATCATAGGCGCTGGTCCTACAGGTATCTGTACATTGCTTTGCGTTATGCTGAAGAAACCAAAACGTATTATTATGTGTGAAAAAGATAAAGAACGTATTCATTTTATTAAGAAACATTATCCCGAAGTGCTTACTGTTTCACCAGAAGAATGTTTCGATTTTGTTAAAGCTAACAGTGAGCATGGCGGAGCGGATGTGGTTCTTGAAGTTGCAGGAGCAGAATCAACATTTCGTCTGGCTTGGGAATGTGCAAGAGCGAATGCAATTGTAACAGTGGTTGCACTTTATGACAAAGCGCAAACGTTACCGCTTCCAGATATGTATGGAAAGAATCTTATCTTCAAAACCGGTGGTGTAGACGGATGTGACTGCGAAGAAACTCTGAAATTAATTGCAGAAGGCAAGATTAATACAGAACCGCTTATCACACATACATATCCTCTTAGCAGAATTGAAGAAGCATATGAGCTTTTTGAAAATAAAAGAGATGGTGTGATCAAAGTAGCGGTGGAGTGTTGAGGCAGAGAACTTTACGAGGTACAAAGAGATGGAACCAATGAATTTGTCAATTTAGCAAAATGAAATAGGAAAACAGATTAAGAAACTGCGTGCAGAAGTTCGGTTTCAAGCATAGATTGTTAGAAATTATTATACGCAGAGTGTTTTTGGATCAGCGTGAGCTGGTCCTTTTTCAATTGACGATGACACAATAGAAATATATAATTAGTTGTATAATATAATTTTCAAATAAGATAATTAAATTGGCGGTGGATATTACACCAAATATATATAACTGGAGAATTAGAAGATGATTACAGGAGAATTGAAAAATAGAATAGACAGTCTATGGGAGATTTTTTGGACTGGCGGTCTCACGAATCCATTAGATGTTATTGAGCAGATGACATATCTTATGTTTATTCATGATCTGGATGTGTCTGATAATATACATGCAAAGGAAAGTGCCATGCTTGGTCTTCCTTACGAAAGCGTGTTTTCTAAAGAAGTAAAAATCGGCGAGAGAATAATTGATGGAACTCAGCTTAAATGGTCCGTTTTTAGGGACTATCCAGCTGACAGAATGTATTCAGTAGTACAGGAAATGGTATTTCCATTTATTAAAAATCTTCACGCAAACAAGGAAAGCGCTTTTTCTAAATATATGGATGATGCAATTTTTAAGCTTCCTACACCACTGATGCTTTCTAAAGTTGTCGATGCAATGGATGATTTATATACACAAATGGCAAAATTAAATGATTCAGATGCCAGAGGAGACGTATACGAGTACCTACTTTCGAAGCTTGCAACTGCAGGAGTAAATGGTCAGTTTAGGACTCCTCGACATATTATTAAGATGATGGTTGAACTTATGGATCCTAAGGCTGATGATATTATTTGTGATCCAAGTTGTGGTACAGCAGGTTTTTTGGTGGAATCAGGAGAGTATTTATGGGCAAATAAAAAAGATGAAATTTTCTATGATAAGCAGAAAAAAGATCATTTTATGAATCATATGTTCCATGGTTTTGATATGGATAGAACAATGCTTCGTATCGGTGCTATGAATATGATGAATCATAGAGTAGAAAGTCCATTTATTGAATACAGAGACAGTTTATCTGATCAGAATCCAGATACCGATAAATACTCATTGATTCTTGCCAATCCACCGTTTAAAGGAAGTCTTGATGCAGATATTGTATCGTCGGATTTATTGAAGGTGTGCAAGACAAAGAAAACAGAGCTCCTTTTCCTAGCATTATTTGTTCGTATGCTAAAAGTTGGTGGAAGATGTGCATGTATTGTTCCTGATGGAGTATTATTTGGTTCATCGAAGGCTCACAAGGATATTCGAAAAGAAATAGTTGAGAATCAGAGATTAGAAGCAGTTATCTCAATGCCTTCTGGTGTATTTAAACCATATGCCGGAGTGTCAACAGCAATACTTATTTTTACAAAAACAAATTATGGTGGAACAGATAATGTGTGGTTTTATGATATGCAGGCAGATGGATTCAGTTTAGATGATAAACGTTCAGCTGTAACTGAAAATGATATTCCAGATATTATTGAAAGATTTCGTAATCGTGATGCAGAAATGGAAAGAAAGCGTACAGAAAAATCATTCATGGTTCCAAAACAGGAAATTGTTGATAATAGTTATGATCTTAGCATAAATAAGTACAAAGAAGTTGAGTATGTGGCTGTCGAGTATCCACCAACATCTGAAATTATGGCTAATATCCGCAAACTTGAGATGGAGATCAGTAAAGAAATGGAAGGATTGGAGCAATTACTGAATTTATAAGGAAGGAAATATAAATCTGATAAATTCGGATTTGTAGGGATGATGTAGATGAGATTACAAGATGTTTGCACTGTTTTTTCAGATGGTGATTGGATTGAAAGTAAAGATCAATCTGATAAAGGAATCAGATTGGTTCAAACTGGAAATATTGGTGAGGGTTTATACTTAGAAAAAGAAGAAAGAGCTAAGTATGTATCTGAAGAGACATTTGAAAGTTTAAAATGTACGGAAATATATCCGGGAGATATTTTGATTTCAAGATTGCCAGAACCAGTAGGAAGAGCATGTATTATTCCTCCAAAGAAAGAGCGAATGATAACTGCAGTTGATTGTACAATATGTAGAGTAGATGAATCTATTGTAAGTAAGGAGTACCTGTGTTATTTCATGCGCTCAAATGCATATTATACGAAGCTTTTAGGAAGTGTTACTGGTACGACAAGAAAAAGGATTTCCAGGAAAAATTTAGGAAACATTGAGTTGGAGATTCCACCCAAAGAAGAACAAACAGATGTTGTGAGTCAATTGGAACGTTTAATAAATGTAATAAATTCAAGAAATAAGGAATTACAGTTACTTGATGACATTATCAAAGCCCGATTTGTCGAGATGTTTGGTAATCCGGACATTAATCCAAACGGTTGGACAGAATGTGCATTATCGGAAAAATTAAATGTAGTAGGTGGTTATGCTTTTAAGAGTAATATGTTTGATGAAGATGGTGGAATACCGGTACTTCGAATCGGAAACATTAATAATGGGTATTTCAAACCAGTAAATTTGGTTTATTGGCAAGAAGACGAAAAGCTTGAAAGATATGCAATGTATCCTGGAGATTTGGTTATGTCATTAACAGGAACTGTTGGCAAAGATGATTACGGAAATGTTTGTATCTTAGGTGATGATTATGAAATGTATTACCTTAATCAACGAAATGCAAAGCTTGAAATTAAAGAGGGAATAGACAAGTTCTATATATCTCAGTTACTCAAGTTTGAACAGATTAAGAAGAAACTTACAGGTATCAGTAGAGGTGTTCGACAGGCAAATATTTCTAATAAAGATATTCTTAATCTAGTTGTTCCTGTTCCACCAATTGAATTACAAAACCAGTTCGCGGAATTTGTTAAACAGATAGACAAATCAAAAGTTGCAGTGCAGAAAGCACTTGATGAAACAAAATTATTATTTGATAGTTTAATGCAGCAGTATTTTGGATAAGGAGTGTTGCAAGATGGGAATGATGACAGTATATCATGGAGGATATCAACCGGTAGACAAGCCAGAAATACGGAAGGGCCGTAATACCAAAGATTTTGGAACAGGTTTCTACTGTACCGTGATTAAAGAGCAGGCAGAACGATGGGCAAGGCGCTATGATACGAAAGTAGTTTCTATTTATGATGTGCGTTTGAATGAAAAATTGAATATAAAAGAATTCAAAGAGATGACCGAAGAATGGTTGGATTTTATTATAGATTGTCGAAGTGGAAAAAGCCACACTTATGATATAGTAATCGGTGCTATGGCTGACGATCAGATATATAATTATATATCCGATTATATGGATGGTGTGATTACAAGAGAGCAGTTTTGGGTATTAGCAAAATTCAGATATCCAACACATCAGATAGTTTTTTGTTCTGATAATGCATTACAGTGCTTGAGATATAGAGATTGCGAGGTGCTTTGATGATAGGTGAAGGTAGAGAAAGTAAAAAAGATAATGATCTTTTTTATACGTGCAGTTTAATTGATTACATTGCACGAAAGACAAAGAATACACGTGTTGATGTTGTAAATACCCTTGGGAAGAAAAATCTTGATAAAATTTATGATTTAGCAGATGTATATCATTGCGATAATATAGATAATGTGAGTGGAGAATTTGTTGAAAAGTGCAATATTCAAGAAGGAAAATTTGATAATGTCGGAGAATGTAAATATGCAATCCCGACATATTGGGATATCGGGAAAGTATATAAAAGATTAATAAAAAAAGTATCGGAAAGCGAAGGAATTACAGTGATAGATGCATTGATAAAGGTTTACAATTCGTTTATCAGTGAAAAAATCGATGATTATAACAGTAGTGTATACTACGAAAATCCGTCATATATATA
>ERZ791868.484-NODE-484-length-32387-cov-3.649264_pt1 | contig 32387 bp, 35 predicted proteins | sample MGYA00510281_ERZ791868 | MGnify/ENA primary metagenome ERZ791868 (study PRJEB30046, sample SAMN00792046) | human gut metagenome | study: EMG produced TPA metagenomics assembly of the A metagenome-wide association study of gut microbiota in type 2... | reverse complement strand
CGTGAGGGCCTGCGGAAGTTCGCTGAGTGGTATGCAAATTTTTATAAGATGTAACTGGAGGACGCAAATGAAAGATTCCGTTTTTTTGAGCTATCCAAAGCCTTATTTAGAAAAGCAAAAGCAGTTTATAGAAAAAGTTGTCAGTTATTTAGAAAATAGAGGGCTGCAACCAAGAACATTAGGCGTGACGGATTATGATATGGATGCCCCACTAACAGCAATAAGAAGATTGTTGCTGGAATCAAATGGATTGATAGCAATCGCATTCAGAAGAAGCTTAATTGTGAAAGGAACGGGAAAACCGGATAGCGATATAGGCGAAAATGCGTACGATTTGACAAATCAGTGGCTGACGAGTCCATATTGCCAAATTGAACCAGCGATGGCTTTTCAGTTGGGACTACCGGTATTAATTATAAGGGAAAAGGGCGTAGTAGAAGAAGGCATATTAGAAAAAGGTGTGCTGGGCGTTTATATGCCAGAATTTGATTTGGATAGTGATATAGACGTGTACTTTGCATCTAAAGAATGGACACAAATAATTCAAAAGTGGGAAGGCTATGTCCGATGTGTTGTTGAAAAGAAAGGGCAGCCGCCAATCTTATACTGAATTTATTGAGGATAGAAAAGTCTGATGAAGTGTGTTGAGGTTTACAAGGAATTATATCATCAGGAGCCGTTTGATGTGGCATTCTGCCCGTACCGTATCAGCCCGCTAGGTGCGCATATTGACCATCAGTACGGAAAAATCAACGGTCTGGCAATCGACAAGGGAATCCATATGGCGTATCACCCGAAGCAGAATGGCGTGGTGGAATTGCAGTCACTGAACTTTCCCAAGCGAGCACAGTTTTTTGTAAGTGTTGTGCCGGAAGAAAAGCAAGGCGACTGGGCTGACCACCTGCGTGGTGCAGCAAAGATGCTGGGCGAAAAGTATCGGTTGAAAGTGGGCCTGTCTGGTGTTATTGAAGGCAGTTTGCCGATTGGTGGATTGTCCTCATCGGCGGCAGTTATTATTTGTTTCCTGTCTGCTCTGTGCAAAGTCAATGGTATCCATCTTGACCCGATGGAAATGATTCTAACTGCAAAGGCGGCGGAGAATAAGTATGTAGGTGTTTCCTGTGGCAAGCTCGACCAGAGTTGTGAAGTTCTTTCCAAGAAGAATCACCTGCTTTACCTTGACACAAAAGATGACAGCTATGAACTGATCCCAACCAGCGAGAAGATGAAGCCTTACAAGGTAGCGATATTCTTCTCTGGTCTGGAGCGTTCTCTGAAAAATTCCAAGTACAATCTGCGGCAGGACGAATGCAAGGCGGCGGCATATGCACTGATGGGTTACGCCGGAATGGATTATGACACTTTTGCAAATACCCGCCTGCGTGATGTTCCATTTGATGTTTTTGAAAGCTATAAAGACCGTTTGCCAGAACTTTGGCGGCGCAGGGCAGAGCATTATTACAGCGAGTTTGCCCGTGCAGAAAAGGGCGCAGAACTGTGGCGCAAGGGTGATTTGGAAGGCTATGGTCAGCTTGTTTTCGAGAGCGGCAAGTCCTCCATTTACAGCTATGAATGTGGCTGCGATGAACTGAAAAAGCTGTATGAGATCATGGTTGATACTGATGGCATCTACGGTGGCCGCTTTTCTGGTGCGGGTTTCAAGGGCTGCTGTATGGCACTGATCGCCCCGGACAAGGCCGAAGATATTGAAGCCAAAGTAAGCTCTGAGTATTTGAAAGCATTTCCGGCGTTGGAAGGAAAGTATAGTTTCCATCTGTGCGAGAGTGCCGATGGCGTGGAACTGTAAGGAGAGTACATAGATGAAATGTTTGATTTTAGCAGCGGGCTACGCTACACGGCTTTATCCGCTGACGGAGAATTTTCCGAAGCCGCTTCTTAAAGTGGGCGAGAAATCCATCCTTGATTGGTTGGTGGATGATTTGGTGGATACCACTGACATTGACGAATTTGTGGTGATTTCCAATCATAAGTTCGCACAGCATTTTGTGAACTGGAAGAACGAGAAGGTCAAAACGCGGCCTTATGAGATTACGGTGATTGACGATGGTACAAGTACCAATGAAACTCGTCTAGGGGCCGTCAAAGATATTCAGATGGCAGTAGAAAAGCTGAATCGGGTCGATGATCTTCTGGTTATGGCTGGTGATAATGTGTTGGATTTCAGCCTTTCCAAATTCGTGAAGTTTGCCAAGGAGAAGAATACCTCTTGCGTCATGTGCCATGAGGAAAATGAATTGAAAAAGCAGCAGAAAACGGCAATTATCACACTGGACGGGAATGACCTGATTACCAGCTACGAGGAAAAGCCGAAAGAGCCAAAAGGAAATCTTGCTGTGCCGCCGTTCTATTGCTACAGGGCCTGTGATGTAAAGCGGATTCAGGAAGCATTGGACAATGGTTGCGGCTATGACGCACCGGGCAGCTTTGCAGCTTGGTTGAGCAAGCAGACCCCGATGCACGCTTACATCATGCCGGGTAAGCGGTATGACATTGGCGATATTAACAGCTATGAGTATGTGAAAAGTGTGTTTTCAAAATAAAAACACAAAGAGAGAGGAGAAAGTAATCATGAGAGATTTTAAGGATTTGAAAATTGCCGTGGCCGGAACTGGCTACGTTGGACTTTCCATTGCAACGCTGCTGAGCCAGCATCATAAGGTTATGGCAGTGGATATTGTGCCGGAAAAGGTGGAACTCATCAATAATAAAAAGTCTCCAATTCAGGATGAATACATTGAAAAGTATTTGGCAGAGAAAGAACTGGATTTGACCGCAACGCTGGACGCAAAAGAAGCATACTCTGACGCTGACTTTGTTGTTATTGCGGCTCCTACCAACTATGACAGTAAGAAAAATTTCTTTGATACTTCTGCGGTTGAAGCTGTTATTAAGTTGGTAATTGAGTATAACCCTGAAGCAATTATGGTCATCAAGTCTACGATTCCTGTTGGTTTCACCGCAAGCGTCCGTGAAAAATATCACTGCGACAACATTATCTTCAGCCCGGAATTCCTGCGTGAGAGCAAGGCTCTGTACGACAACCTGTATCCGAGCCGTATCATCGTTGGTACAGATGTAGAGAACGCTCGTCTGGTGAAGGCTGCACATACTTTTGCTGAATTGCTTCAGGAAGGTGCAATCAAGGAAAACATTGACACTCTGTTCATGGGCTTTACCGAAGCAGAAGCAGTTAAGTTGTTTGCTAATACTTATCTGGCTCTGCGTGTTAGTTACTTCAATGAACTGGATACCTATGCAGAGATGAAGGGACTGAATACCCAGCAGATTATCAACGGTGTCTGCCTTGATCCGCGCATTGGTACTCATTACAATAACCCCAGCTTCGGCTACGGCGGGTACTGCCTGCCCAAAGACACTAAACAGCTGCTCGCAAATTATGCCGATGTACCGGAAAATTTAATTGAAGCAATCGTGGAATCGAACCGTACTCGCAAAGATTTTATTGCGGATCGTGTGCTTGAAATTGCTGGTGCTTATGAAGCAAATGACAGCTGGGATGAGAGCAAGGAAAAGGAAGTTGTGGTTGGCGTTTACCGTTTGACGATGAAGAGCAACAGTGATAACTTCCGGCAGAGTTCCATTCAGGGCGTTATGAAGCGCATCAAGGCTAAAGGTGCAACGGTCATCATCTATGAGCCGACCCTGAAAGATGGTGAAAAGTTCTTTGGCAGTGTTGTGGTCAATGACTTGGACGAGTTCAAGAAGCGTAGCCAAGCCATTATCGCAAATAGATACGATAAGTGTCTTGATGATGTAAAAGATAAGGTGTACACGAGAGATTTGTTTGGAAGAGACTAAAATATAGATAGGGGTAGGAAGAATGCAGAGGGAAAGCAAAGTGCAGCATGTATTTCTGGTAGGAGCCAAAAGTTTGGGTGCATATGGTGGATATGAAACCTTCGTATATAAACTCACAGAGTATCACCAGAATAAAAAAAACATTAAATATCATGTTGCTTGTAAAGCCAATGGCGATGGCTGCATGGATGAAAACAAGTTTGAAGGAGTAACAAAGATTAACAACCACGAATTTGAACTCCACAATGCCCGGTGCTTCAAAATTGATGTTCCTCAGATTGGGCCTGCACAGGCAATTTATTATGATGTTGTTGCACTAAAAACTTGCTGCGAATATATTAAGAAAAATCATATTCCTCACCCGATTGTCTACATTATGGCATGTCGTATCGGACCTTTTGCCGGTCACTTTTACAAAGAAATCCATAAGTTGGGTGGTACTGTGTACCTGAATCCAGATGGACACGAGTGGATGAGGGCTCGATGGTCTGCCCCGATTCGTAAGTATTGGAAGATTTCTGAGCAGATGATGGTAAAATATTGCGATCTTGCTATCTGTGACTCTGTAAATATCGAAAAGTATATTCATGAGTGCTATGACGGCAAAGGCATCAAGGGCGGAAATCCTAAGACCACGTTTATTGCGTATGGCGCAGATTTGACCCTCAGCAAACTATCGGATGACGATGAAAAGCTGGTGAACTGGTATAAAGAAAAAGGGCTGACGAAAAAGGACTACTACCTTGTTGTTGGTCGTTTTGTACCAGAGAACTCTTTTGAAGTTATGATTCGGGAGTTTATGAAGAGTAAAAGCAAGAAAAATTTTGCCATTATCACAAATGTTAATGATAAATTCTTGAATGAACTGGAAGAAAAATTGCATTTCGAGAGCGACAGAAGAATCAAATTTGTCGGTACCGTTTACGATCAGGAACTGTTGAAGAAAATTCGAGAGAATGCTTATGCGTATTTCCACGGCCACACGGTCGGTGGTACAAATCCATCGCTGATTGAGGCTCTCGGAAGTACCGATTTGAACTTACTGGTTGATGTTGGTTTCAATAAAGAAGTGGCAGAGGATTGTGCGCTCTATTGGAGCCGTAAACCAGGCAGTCTTGCGAAGCTAATTGATAAGGCTGACCTAATGAGTACTGATGAAATAACAGAGATGGGGCGAAGAGCTAAGAAGCGTGTTGCTAAAGAATACACTTGGGAAAAAATATGTAAAGAGTATGAAAACGTATTTGTGAATCGGGAGAATTAAAATGAGGGTTATCATTGCAAACTATCGCTATTTCATTGCAGGCGGTCCGGAAAAATATATGTTTAAATTTATGGAATCTGCAAAAAAAATGGGAATCGACGTGATACCCTTCTCTGTGAATAATCCTCAAAATGAACATACGCCTTACAGCAAATATTTTGCAAAGCCAAGGTCTAACCAACTAATGTATGCAGACACTCAAAAGTCTGTCGAGAATTTAATTGGTCTTGTAAGAGCGACAGTTTGGAACTATGATGCAGAAAGAAAGCTAAGAAAGTTAATTAAAGACACAAGCCCTGATGCAGTTTATATTCTACACGAGGTCAATCATCTTTCCCCTTCTATCATTCGTGCGGCTAAAAAGGAGGGTATACGAGTTGTACATCGCATTTCTGACTTTTTCATGTTCTGCCCCAAATATGATTTCCTTTGCCAAAATGAGATCTGTGAAGAATGCCTACATGGAAACTATAGAAAAGCAATAAAAAATAAGTGCGTGAAAAATTCGCTGGCAGGAACATTGCTACGTGTATTGGCGATGAAATTGTATGCAGCGACTAAAGTTTTCGAAGATGTTGACACATTTGTTTGTACCTGTGAGTTTAGCAAGAATAAGTTGATAGAAGGCGGTGTACCTGCATCAAAAATAGAGTGTGTACCTACATTTATTGATGTGTCAAAAATTACACCATGTTTTCATGATGATAAATACTTTCTCTTCCTTGGACGTATGGCGCATCAAAAAGGAACAATTTATGCTATCAAAGCAATGAATTATCTTAAAAATACCGATTATGTATTGAAAATTACAGGCCAGATTTCTGATTCTGAAGAAGATCAAAAAATATGGAATTATATTAAAGAAAATCAACTTGAAAGCAAAGTGATTTTTACAGGTTTTAAGTATGGTGTGGAGCTTGAGGATTTGATTTCAAAGGCGACATGTGTGGTGTGCCCGGCTATTTGGTATGAAAATATGCCGAATACTGTAATTGAGGCATATGCCTACGGAAAACCCGTTGTCGCATCAAGAATTGGAAGTTTAGCAGAAATTGTTGTAGATGGGAAAACGGGAATGCTCTTTAGAATGAAAGATGCAGAAGATATGGCTGAAAAACTTCAAAAATTTGTATTGGATGATTCTCTATCAGAAAGATTAGGAAGACAGGCAAGAGAAAAGTGCGAAAGAGATTATAACGAGCAACTACACATGAACAAAGTAATTTCTTTGTTGCAGGGTAGCAATGTGGAGGAAGTTAAAAGATGAACGAATCAAAGAGATATGATGCATTAGATGGTGTTCGCGTCTTGGCGATGACGGGAATATTAGTTATGCATGTTTTAGCGAACTTGAGTTATCGAGATGAACTGGCGACGTTATACTCATATATTATGTACTTTGGAAGATTTACATCACTGTTTATGATGGTGTCAGCTTTTTCTGTTAGTTGTGGATATTACAAAAAAATACAAAGTGGATTTAGTAACATTGAAAAATTCTACAGCAAAAGATATGCTAAAATTCTTCCGTTTTTTGCTTTTATAACATTGATTGATGTACTGTTGAGTTTCTCCAAGGAAAGCATATTTGAAGGATTTGCAAATATAACGTTGGTATTTGGCTTAATTCCTCATGAGTCTATTTCAGTCATCGGAGTGGGGTGGACCTTAGGGGTGATTTTTGTTTTTTATCTTTTGTATCCATTTGTTGTATATTTGATGAAAAATAGAATCAGATTTTGTCTTTCTTATATTGCAACATTGATTTATGCGTTCGTTGTAAATGACTATTTTGGCCTTGGAAAGGTTGATTTCCTTTTCTGTGCCTGCTATTTTATGGGAGGAGCATGGCTTTTTCTCAATAAAGAAAAAATTGAACAAAAAGGTAAAAGAGCGTATTTATTGCTAGCTATTATTGGCTTGTCAGCTCTATACTATATATGCGCATTTAAGTTAAAGTGGGCACTGAATATTGTTCAGTACATATTGTTCTTGATCATTTGTATGTATGCCATTGTAGTGTCGAATAAAAAAACATTACTGTCAAATAAAATTGTTGGCTTTTTAAGTACAATCAGCCTGGAAATATACTTGTGCCACATGGTTGCATATAGAATTGTAGAAAAACTACATTTAATGCGTGTTTTTAATAATGCAGTTGCTTCTTATATCTTTGTGTGTGCATTGGTCTTTGTCTGCGCAGTAATTGGTTCGATTTTGTTTCAAAAAGTGTATCGTTTGGCTTATGACAAATATCTGAAACGGAGCGCATTATGACTATTATTTATGTTGCCTACTCATGCGATCCATATAATGGAACAGAGGATAAGTTGGGTTGGTATATTCCATACTATGCTTCAAAAGACAATGATGTAATTGTTATAACAAAAGAAGAACAAAGAAAATCGATTGAGCGATATCAAAATAATAATACTTGTGATAGAATCCGTGTGATTTATATTGATATACCAACTGTTTATAAAAAAATCTATAAAGGAGGACTGTATTCGGGTAGACAAAATGTTTGGAATGAAAGAGCATATAAAAAAGTTCAACAGCTATGTAAAACGCAGCAAATTGATATTATTCACCAAGTAAATCCTGTGGAGTTTCGCTCCATTGGAAAGTATGGAAACATAGACGGGGTTCCATTTGTGTGTGGGCCTGTTGGTGGAGGAGAGTCTATCCCGTGTCAGTTAAAAAAATACATAAAAAACGGTTTTGCATTAGAGACAATACGAGCGATTGCAAACGCCTACTATAAATTGAAATATCGTATGGATGGACGTATCACGCGATGCAGCATTCTTTTGTTTGCAAATAAGGAAACCAGAAATTACTTGATTCCGAATAAAGAACGAAAAAACTATCCCATCATGACGGAACTGGGAAGTTTGGAAAGAAAAAATACAATAGCTGGAAAGAAGAATATGTTCACTATTCTCTCAGGAGGAAGATTGATCTATCGAAAAGGATTTGATTTACTTTACGATGCCATCGAACGTGTCCCGGAGAGATATGAATTTAGAGTTGTTTTTGTTGGAAATGGTCCACTGTATGAACACTTGAAAGAAAGAGTGGATGCGTCCACAATATTAAAGAAACGTGTAACAATGCTTGGACGAATTCCTCATGAAAAAATGGAGCAGGTATACCAGAACGCTGATATTTTCTTTATGCCCAGTCTACGGGAGACAACCGGCTCTGTTGTATTGGAGGCATTAGAAAACGGTCTTCCTGTTGCAACTATGAATAAATATGGTGCAAGCATAATATTGAACGATGATTGCGGTATTCTGTATGAAGTGGAAAATAACACTGAACCAGCTGAAACAATCGCAAAAGTTATAATGGAGTGCGTTGATAATCCGGGTAAGGTTCAAGCAATGGAACCGTTTTGTAGAAAAAGGGCAGAAGAGCTGTCGTTTGCGAATAAAGTACAAATATATGAAGGTCTCTATCAAAAACTTGTGGCGAAGAATTAAAATGTAAGTTTAAAAGCGTATCTAAAATTATCGGGGAAGAAAAATGAAAAGAAGCATTTACTTTGTAACAAATGGTTTATCGGGCGGTGGCGCTGAACGCGTAATGTCTTTAATTGCAAATGAACTGGATAATAAAGGATACGTTGTTTCTTTTATTATGTTAAAAAAATACCCGGAAGCATATCACTTAAATTCAGGTATAAAAAAATACTATAAAAAGAGCGAAAAACCAAAGGATTTATTAGGAGACATTGCCTTTATTAAATCGTTTGCAAGGAATGAGAAAAATGCAGTTTTTGTATCGTTTTTTACAAGACAGAGCCTTTGCACTATCATTGCAGCACTTGGAACTAATAATAGCGTCGTCGTATCAGAGAGAAATGATCCTCAAATAACGGTAAGCAGTAAATTGGAGAATTGCATAAGAAGCCTGCTCTATGCTTCAAAGAAATGTAAGTGTATTGTTTTTCAAACGAATGGAGCCAAAAAATATTTTAATGACAAGATACAAAACAAAGGTGTAATTATTTTGAACCCAATAAAAAGCGATTTGCCTTTGCATGATCCTGAAAATCAGGAAAAGAAAATTGTAGCGGTAGGCCGTTTGAACAAACAGAAAAACTATCCTCTTTTATTACAGTCATTTGCTGAGTTTGAAAAGCAAGTTGATGGTTACAAATTACATATATACGGTAAAGGAGACCTGGAAAATGATTTGAAAGAGCTTTCTCGAAAATTAAAAATAGACAAAGATGTTGTTTTTGAAGGATTTTGCAAGGATGTACATAGTGAAATTGTGAACGCGACAATGTTTGTGATGTCGTCAGATTATGAGGGACTATCGAATGCACTGCTTGAAGCAATGGCGATGGGGTTGCCGTGCATTAGTACAGATTCGACTCCTGGTGGAGCGCGAATGGTTATAGATGATGGAAAAAGTGGACTATTGGTTCCTATTCGAGATGTGAAATCTTTGAGTGATGCAATGGTAAAGATTTCTCAAAACAAAGAATACGCAAGTAAACTGGGAAGCAAAGCAAGAGAAATTCGAGAGAGAACCTGTGAAGAAAATATATGCCAAGAATGGATGGCTGTTTTTAACAGTTGCTTTCAATAACTTGAAAGGGAAAAAGTAGTGGAATTAAAGCGATTATTTAAGCGGTACAAAACATTTGAGGAAGTAGATTTGTTTACGAAAATCGTTATTGTTTTGTATTGCGTTCGTGTTCTTGCCTCTGCATGGCTTGCGTTTGACATTGCCGGTCATAAAATATTTCAATTTATTATTTCATGGACGAGTAAATTGGCATTGTTGGTCGCAATAGTGTATATCTTTAAAGTACAAAAAAGAATCACTTATAAAAGCCTTGGATTGTGTATACTGCCAACAATATATATTATCTTGATTTTGCTTCGAGACACTAACTTTGCGTATTTCTCGTACAGCATTATTAGCATTCTTGCAGTATATTTGTTTCTTCTTTTGTCTGACCAACTGAAGAGAAAAATTGTGGAATTATTCTACGAGCTAGTCCTAGTTTCAATTGTGCTCTCAACATTTGCGTATTTTTATGCATTACTTGGACTTCCGGTAAAAACCGTTAGCTACTATACGATTGCATATAAAACTCACTTTTACTATCAGTTTGGCCCATTAGCAATTTTGAATAGCGGTGGTTTGTTACGGATGTGCGGTCCATTTAACGAGGGTGGAAATTTGGGTACAATATGTGCATTCCTGTACGCAATCTTTGATGAGAAAAATACAAAAATTGAGAAAGCTATTTTAATTGTTGGAATATTACTTTCTTTTTCGCTTGCCGGATGGCTGTTGCTTTTGATTTATTGGTTAGGCGATTTGATTTCAAAAAAGCAGCTTAAAAGTATAATTATAATTACAGCTTTGATAGCGACAATTTTAATTTTACCGACAATAGACTTCGGAAACGAGTATGTAAATTCCTTTGTTCAGCGGTTTGCTATTACATCCGATGGCTTAAGTGGTGATAATAGAACGTGGGAAGGCTTTGATCAGCAGTATGACAGCATTGTAAATTCGGATAGAAAATGGTGGGGAGCAGGGTTGGACTATAAGGTCGCTGATGGTTCTAGCTATAAAAGCTATATAATAACCTATGGATACATTGGAACACTTATGCTGGCAATGCCATGGCTTTTTATGTGCATAAAATATGGGCGAAAAACAAAACATGGAATTATATATATTGTAGTGTTCTTCATATCTCTATACCAACGACCAGCACCAATAACAAGTCTGTTTGGATATGCGATGATGTTCGGTGGTCTTGATGTAATGAGCTACGATTATAAATTATTAGACAAAGTAAATATTGGTGAGTATGATGATAAAAGTAATGCAGTTAATACATGGATTTAATACAGGTGGTGCAGAAACTGTAGTAAAAAATTATGCGCTTTTGATGGACAAAGATAAATATGATTTGACTGTTCTTTGCATTGAGCACCGGGATTCACCTTATGAAAAAATTTTGAAAGATGCAGGTATTAAAGTTATTTATACCTGTGACTATTTCAAAAATAAACTCAGCAAAAAATTTGGAACGGATTTTCTAATTCGGAAAATCATTAGAGATTTGCATCCTGATATTATTCATGTGCATTTGTTGATGAATCATTATGTGAAATTTGCAAGACCAAACCCGGAAACAAAAATATTTTATACCCAACATTATGATCTCAGTCGAATGACAAAAAAAGAATCATGTCTATTGAAGTGGATTATTGCACATTATCAAACGCAGTTGATTGCCATTAACGATACGATGCAAATAGAGTTGAATCAGCGATTTTCCGTATCGAATACCGCTGTCATAAAAAATGGCATTTATCTTGAAGATTACAAAAAAAGTGTAGATAGAAGAGTTGTTCGCCGAAAGGAAAAAATTCCGGAAGATGCTTTTGTTATTGTTCATGTCGGAAGATTTGCAGGAGTCAAGAATCACGATTTCTTGGTGGATGTTTTTGAACAAATAAAAAAGAAAAATAAAAAAGCTTACCTGCTAATGATAGGGAGCGGCGAAACCGAAGGAAAGGTTAGAGCCAAACTAAATGAAAAAAAACTGGACGGGAGTTATACGATTCTTCACAATCGAACGGATGTATCCGCTTTGCTAAAAGCATCCGATGCTGCGGTGTTCCCCTCAAATACTGAAGGGTTAGGGATTGCTGTAATCGAAATGCAAGCGGCTGGTCTCCCCATTGTGGCATCTTGCGGAGTCCCAAAGCTGACTCAGGTTTCAAATTATATCACATATGTCGATTTGAAACAGGGGGCAGAATACTGGGCAGATGAGCTTATGAGGCTTGTGGAGTCAACAATTAATGACAAGCAACTTTATGTTGACTCTTGGGATGTCAAGTCATCGGTTAGTGAATTGCAGAAGCTATATGAAAGTTCGTTAGAAATGGAATAAAATCAGATGAGTGAGAAAAAAGGAAGAACATATAGTGCAGTAAAGAACAGCACTATAACTTTAGGCTGTCAGTTTATCTTTTTAATAATGAGTTTTATCTGCAGAACGGTCTTCACAAAAACGCTTGGTGCAGAATATCTTGGCGTTAGTGGGCTATTTTCTAACATATTAACTATTCTGTCTTTTGCAGAATTGGGCATCGGTACAGCGTTGGTTTATAGAATGTATAAACCCTTAGCTGAGAATGACTACAAAAAGCTCAAACTGTATGTTAAATTGTACAAGAAGATATATACAATAATTATTATCGTTATATCAATCGTTGGAATTGCAATCATACCATTGCTTCCATATCTTGTGACAGCTCCAAATGTAAAAGAAAGTATCACAATTCTTTACATCCTATATCTTTTGCAGACAATTGTCAGCTATGTTTGTGTGTACAAAAAATCTATTCTTATTGCAGATCAAAAAAACTATATTGTAAATTTATATACACAGGCGTTTAACATTGCTATGAATATAGCACAGTGCATCTTTCTTGTAATGACCCATGATTTTGTTATCTATTGCGTACTGAATATAATCTTCAATTTGGCGAATAACTTGGCATGTTCTGTGGTCGCAGATAAGCAATATCCGTACTTAAAGGGGGCGGCGGAAGGGGAACTGAGCAAAGAAGAAGTTCATGGTCTATTCAAGGATGTAAAAGGGCTGCTCCTTACAAAAATTGCCAGTGTTGCTTTCAGCGGAACGGATAATATTTTTATTTCGGCATTTATTGGCATTAAATATGTTGGCATTTTGTCAAACTATACGTTGATTCTTTCTACCTTGAATGGCATTACAAACAAGGTTTTTGACTCTGTTACAGCTTCTATTGGAAATTTGGTTGTATCCAAAGAAAAAGGAAAATCAGGAGAAGTGCTAAAGCGATTATTTTTCCTTAATACAAGCCTTTATGGATATATTTGTGTTGGTATGTTAGTTCTGCTGAGAACTTTTGTGATGGATATTTGGCTTTCAGCAGAGTATGATCTTTCACAGGTTGTTGTAACACTGGTTATTATCGAACTCTTTTTTAGAAGCATTCATTATCCCGTATATATTACGCGAAATGCTATGGGAAGCTTCTCGGAACATAAAATTCTGTTTGCTTGTATGGCTGTTTTGAATATTCTGGGTGATTTCTTATTAGTGAAACCACTTGGAATCGCCGGCTTGTACATTGCAACAATCGTATCTCGTGGTGTGACATATATGATTGACATATATGTTGTGTATAAGGAAAACTTAAAGATGCCTATATGGAATCATTTGAAGATGTTGCTTTCTTGGATGGTATTTTTGATTTTGTGCAGCTGTATTAGTATATTCCTTGCAGGGCTCATTCACGGGAATGTCATAATATCGTTTGTTCTTAAAGTGATTACTGTTACAATCGTATATGCTGCAATGTATGTAATTGCATTTTCTCGTACGGCTGAATTTAAATATTTTATGACGTTGATTGGAAAACTGACCAATAGAAAGGGAAAAGCATGAAATACGGCATTATGACCTATCATAATATTCCAAATTTCGGTGCAATTTTGCAGGCATACTCGTTATGCAAGGTAATTAACGAACTGGGATATGAATGTGATATTATTGATTACGAGTGCCAAAATATTGTGAAGAGGGAACTTGAATATCACGGCTCCGGCAATGCAATAAAGTTGGCTCTGCATCGAGTATTTTCGTGGCCGCATGTCGAAAAGAAAATCCTTCAATGCCAAGAATTTGCTAAACAATATTATAGTAGAGAAAAGTATACCTTAAAAACGATTCCCAAAGCAAACAAAATGTATGACGGCTTCATTTCTGGCTCTGATATGATTTGGAATCTGGATGTAAATGGATATGATTATTCCTATTTCCTTGATTTTGCAAATGAAGGCAAGAAAAAAATCGCCTATGGCTCTTCGATTGGGGATTGCTGGAAGGATACCGATAAAAGCAAAATCAAGAACTTGCTGGAACAATACGATGCCGTTTCTGTCCGCGAAGAGGATACGAGCTGCTATATAAGGGAAGCATTTGGTTTGCCTTGTAAGTGGGTGGCTGATCCTACAATGCTTTTGCCAACTCCTTTTTGGGAAAGCTGCACGACACCTGTAAAAGAAAAAGAATATGTAATCGTATATTTTCCGTCGGATCATTTGATTGAAACGGCAAAAGAATATTGCAAACTACATAATAAAAAGTTGATTGTGCTGCGGGTTATGCTTCCGTGGAAGCGAAAAGGCTCCAAAATTCTGTATTCTCCCAATGAATGGTTGTCATATTTAAAAGACGCAGATGCAGTATTCACAAATTCATATCATGGGCTGCTTTTTTCGCTTTATTTCAATAAACCCGTTTGGACAGATAACCAAAGCAATCGTGTGCAGGCTTTATTGAAAAGATTGAATCTTGAATGCTGCAATTTGAAAAATGACACGACGTGTAGCGATGTTATTGACTATCACCAATGCAATAAATTGATACAATCTTTTCGAGAAGATTCGTTAGAGTATTTGAAGTCTGCTTTATAAGGAAATAAAAATGAACGAACAAATCATGAGAACTTTTGCGGTCAAGTATAATGATCCTGCAAGAATACAGTCTGCATCAGGCGGGCTGTTCCCGGCAGTAGCCAAATATATTTTGGAAAAGAAAAACGGTTATGTATGTGGTTGTGTTTTGGAAAATATGAAGCCCATTCATATCGTAAGCAGTCAATGGACAGATGTCCAAAGAATGCAGGATTCAAAGTATGTCCAAAGCAGCATGGGTGATTGTTATAAAGAAATCGCGCATCTGTTAAAAGAAGAAAAATGGGTGCTGTTTACAGGAACCTCATGCCAAGTGGCCGGGCTGATAAATTATTTGACAGCACTTCGTGTCAGCAGAGATAATTTACTTACAATAGATTTCTTCTGCCATGGAGTTCCTTCCCCTAAAATATGGCATGATTTCTTGAAGTTTTATGAAAGTGAAAAACATCATACCCCTGTAGGGTACCGTTTCCGCGGCAAAAAATACGGATGGAGAAATCATCACCATCACTTAATATATAGAGAAGACGATAGAGAAGACGATAGAGAAGACGATTGGTCTTATGCAGCATCTCATTTATGGAATGCGATTTTTTTTTCTAATCTATGTTTGCGGCCATCTTGCTACAAGTGTAATTTTGCAACATACCTAAAGCCCGCAGATATTACAATGGGGGATTTTTGGGGTATTGATACAATTCTTCCTGAATTTTATGATAATATGGGGTGCTCTGTTGCCATTGTCAGGAACCATACTGCAATGGAAGTATTAGATGCCATTGAGAATTTGGAAAAGCAAGAAGTACCATTGGAAGATGGTATAAAAAAACAGGCAAATGCATTTAAGCCCAGTACGAAACCGGAAGCAAGAGAAGCTTTTTGGAATGACTACCGGATGATGAGCTTCAAACAAGTTGCACATAAATATTTTGCATATAAGGCAACGAGAAGATTGAAATGCTGGGTACATAGAGCGATGTTTCAATTTGGACTGAGGAAGGACCCATGAAAAAAACTTGTATTTTGATTCGATTTGATGATATATGCCCGACGATGAACTGGGAACAATGGGCGAAAGCGTGTGCATTGTTGGATGCTTATGGTAAAAAGCCGTTAATTGGTGTGATACCGGATTGCAAAGACCCGGATCTGCAAATCAATGAGGCAAAAGAAAACTTTTGGGAATATGTTAGAGAACTTCAGGCACAAGGATATAAAATAGCGATGCATGGACATCAACATATTTTCATTTCACAACACAAAGGAATGGTAAATAACCGTGTTGGTTCAGAGTTTGCGGGGCTGTCTTATGAAAAGCAATTAGAGAAAATTTTGGCAGGTCAAAAAATCTTAAAGGAACATGGAATCGAAACAGATGTGTTTTTTGCACCGGCACACTCCTATGATTTGAATACATTGCGGGCGTTGAAAAAAGCAGGCTTCAAGTATATTTCAGATGGTAAAAGTGAAAAGCCAGTGGAACGAGAAGGAATTTTGTGTATCCCATGCCGATTTGGCGGCTGCCCAAAAATCAAGGACTCAGGATACTATACAGCCGTGTTCCATGCGCATGAGTGGGTCAGACCTGATAAGGCTCAGGGGTATAAGCAGCTAGCTGCTGTTCTAAAAAATCATACGAATGAGATTGTGACATTTGATGAATATGCTGAGCGAACCGTTGGAAATTATACATTGGAGTGTATGAAAGAACGTATGTATGTGACCTATGAGTACACAGTAAAAACGAAAATTATGAAACTGAAACACAATTTAAAACTTTTTCTGACAAGACAGAAAAAGTAAGAAGGTGTGAAAGAGAGGCTGGGCTTATTTGATTGAAATTATAAGTTCTGTGATAACGAATGTTTTGATTGCATTATATCAACCGTTTTGGTTTGCATTGACCCTTACGGTGTTTATGATGTTCTTTTATCTCTATGCATATCAGCCAATTAATACAGGAAGAGGCTGTAAAGCTGCATTTAAGGCATTAAAGAGCGAACTGAAAAAATCTTCTGAATGTCGACTTCGATTTCTTTTGATTTTCGTTACCGTGATGATATTGTTTCGTACCTTACTAAATCGTACCGTATGGGCAAATCCGGTAAGTGATATCATGGGAGGATGGTGGATCTGGACAACAGATTCAAAAGGAAATCTAAAGCTGACAACAGAATGCTTTGAAAACATTTTATTGATGCTTCCGTTTATTTTTCTGTTGTTCTGGTCGGAACATAAAAAATACTAAAAAGCATAACCTTTCGCTATATTGCAACATTAGCGGCAAGAATTAGTTTTAGCTTTAGCCTGTCGATAGAAATATTGCAATTGCTGTTTCGCTTGGGCACGTTTCAATTTTCGGATATTTTTTATAATACAGTTGGTGGGATTTTAGGTGGAATAATATTTTGGATCTGCCTGAAAACCAAAATTGTCAAATTTAAATAACGAGGTTTAATGATATGATTAAGAAAGTAATGAGAAAGCTTGTAAAAGTATATTACATGTATATTCGTCACGATGCGGCAGCCTATGCAAGGCATCTTGGCGTTAGAATGGGGGAAGGTTGCCAAGTCCTTACAGATCCTCAGATTGCATTTGGTACAGAGCCGTGGCTGATTAAACTGGGAAATCATGTCGATGTGACACTTGGCGTGCAATTTTTGAATCATGAAGGTGGAATATGGTGTGCGAGGGGCATTGATCCTGAATATAACAAACTAGATTGCTTCGCCCCCACTGTTGTTGGAAATAACGTGATGATTGGTGTGCATTCTTTGATTATGCCGGGGGTTCACATTGGCAATAACGTAATTATTGCTGGTCACTGTGTTGTTACAAAGGATATTCCGGACGGTGCAGTTGTTGCAGGTGTGCCAGCCAAACAGATTTCTACGGTGGATAAATTTATGGAAGGTATGAAGAACAGAGAACTTGTGCCAACCAAGCATATGTCTGCACACGAAAAAAAGAAGTATCTTGAAAAATTACATCCTGAATGGTTTGAATAAGCCCATAAAATAGATGCTGAGGTTGCTATGGAAAATAAGAGTGTGCCTAAATTATATATTGGCAATGATTTATGCTGCGGCTGTACAGCCTGTTATGCGGTTTGCCCCAAAAGTGCAATAAAAATGCAAGAAGATGAAGAAGGCTTTGAGTATCCGTGCATTGATGAATCTAAATGTGTTGGCTGTCATATGTGCTTGAAAGTGTGTCCACTGAAGCAATAAGCAGTGATAAGGAGTGATGTACCAATGGGTAAGTATTTTGGAACAGATGGCTTCCGTGGTGAAGCCGGAATTACATTAACAGCAGATCATGCCTATAAAGTAGGGCGCTTCCTTGGCTGGTATTATAATGCACTGCGTGAACGTAATGGTGACACCGATTCTGCTCGCATTGTCATCGGCAAGGATACCCGCCGTAGCTCCTATATGTTTGAGTACAGCCTGGTCGCTGGGTTGACTGCTTCTGGTGCAGATGCCTATCTGTTGCACGTTACGACCACGCCGTCTGTGGCTTACATTGCTCGTGTGGATGACTTTGACTGTGGCATCATGATCTCTGCCAGCCACAATCCCTACTATGATAACGGCATCAAGCTGATCGACTGCTACGGCGAGAAGATGCCGGAGGAGACCCTGCTGCTGGTGGAGGATTATATCGACGGAAAGCTCCATGTGTTCGATAAGGACTGGCCGGAACTGCCCTTTGCTCGTCGTGAGCACATCGGCTGCACGGTGGACTACGTGGCAGGCCGTAACCGTTATATGGGCTATCTGATCAGTCTCGGCATCTATTCTTTCAAGGGTGTCAAGGTTGGTCTGGACTGCGCTAACGGCAGTTCTTGGAACATCGCTAAGAGTGTTTTCGATGCTCTGGGCGCAGACACCTATGTCATAAACAATAAGCCGAACGGCACGAACATCAACACCAATGCCGGTTCTACGCATATTGAGGGTCTGCAGAAGTTTGTTGTGGAGAAGGGTTTGGATGTTGGTTTTGCCTTCGATGGTGACGCCGACCGCTGCCTGTGCGTGGACGAGAAGGGTAATGTCATCACTGGCGACCATATCCTGTATATCTATGGCTGCTATATGAAAGAGCGTGGCAAGCTGCTGACCAATACTGTGGTTACGACTGTCATGTCCAACTTTGGTCTGTACAAAGCGTTTGATGAGCAAGGTATCGGTTACGCCAAGACTGCTGTGGGCGACAAGTACGTATACGAGTATATGGCGAAGAACGGCTGTCGTATCGGTGGTGAGCAGAGTGGTCATATCATCTTCTCCAAATATGCCAGCACCGGCGATGGTATCTTAACCAGTTTGAAGATGATGGAAGTCATGCTGGCTAAGAAGAAGCCAATGAGTGAGCTGGCCGCACCGCTGAAGATCTATCCGCAGGTGTTGGAGAATGTTCGTGTGACCGATAAGAAGGCTGCACAGAATGATCCTGCTGTGCAGGAAGCCGTGTCTAAGGTTGCTGAGGCACTGGGCGATACCGGCCGTATTCTGGTTCGTGAGTCCGGCACTGAGCCGGTCGTTCGTGTGATGGTGGAAGCACCTGACCATGATACCTGCCAGAAGTATGTTGATGAAGTGGTCAATGTGATCTGCGAAAAGGGATATAAGGTATAAAGTCAATGACGACTCTGGCAGTGTCCGGAGTCGTTTTGTGTAAGTGGAAAAGTATCATAGAAAAATGAATAATAGGAGAGGCAAAACCTATGTGTGGAATCGTTGGATTTACAGGAAATCGACAGGCAGCACCGATCCTGCTAGATGGTCTGTCAAAACTGGAATATAGAGGATATGACTCGGCTGGACTGGCTGTCCGTGACGGAGAAAATCTGGCACAGGTCGTGAAAGCGAAGGGACGCCTGTCCAATCTGATCGAGAAAACAGATGGCGGCAAGGCATTGAAAGGAACCTGTGGTATTGGTCATACTCGTTGGGCGACCCACGGTGAGCCGAGCCAAACCAATGCACATCCGCATGTTTCAGGTAACTGTACCCGTTCTGGTTCCGGCACAGTGGAGTCTGAGGTCGTTGGCGTACATAACGGCATCATCGAGAACTATACCGAACTGAAAGAAAAGCTGCTGAAGCACGGTTATACATTCTATAGTCAGACGGATACGGAAGTGGTCATCAAGCTGGTGGACTACTATTATAAAAAGTACAACCTCGGTCCTATTGATGCCATCGCTAAGACGATGGTGCGTGTCCGTGGTTCCTACGCTCTTGAGCTGATGTTCCGGGATTATCCGGGCGAGATCTGGGTAGCGCGTAAGGACAGCCCGATGATCATCGGCATTGCAGACGGAGAAACCTATGTGGCTTCGGATGTCCCGGCAATTCTGAAATACACTCGCAATGTGTACTACATCGGTAATCTTGAGTTCGCAAAGCTCGTTCCGGGTGAGGCTCACTTTTATGATCTGAATGGTGATGAGATCGAGAAGCAGACCACAGAAATCAAGTGGGATGCCGAGGCAGCTGAAAAAGGCGGCTTTGAGCATTTCATGATGAAAGAAATCCATGAGCAGCCGAAAGCTGTTCAGGATACCCTTAACTCTGTGATCAAGAACGGCGTTATCGACCTATCCAGTGTGGAGATCACCGAGGACGAAATTAAAAACTTTGAGCAGATCTATATTGTTGCCTGTGGCTCTGCATGGCATGTGGGCATGGCTGCTCAGTATGTGCTGGAAGATATAGCGGATATCCCAGTGCGTGTGGAACTCGCATCCGAGTTCCGTTATCGGAAGATGCCGCTCAATCAGAAGGCACTTGTAATCGTTGTCAGCCAGTCTGGCGAGACAGCAGATACATTGGCTGCACTGCGACTTGCAAAAGAAAAAGGCATTACCACGATGGCGGTTGTTAATGTGGTTGGAAGCAGCATCGCTCGCGAAGCGGATAAGGTGTTTTACACACTCGCTGGACCAGAAATCTCTGTCGCGACAACTAAGGCATACAGCGCACAGCTTGCGGCGATGTATTGCTTGGCTGTTCAATTTGCAAAAGTCAAAGAAAAGATTACAGAGGAGCAGTACAGCTACTATATTTCTGAATTGCTGACCCTTCCGGAAAAAATGCAAAAAGTACTGGAAGATAAGGAACGCATCCAGTGGTTCGCAGCTAAGTATGCTAATGCACATGATGTGTTTTTTGTAGGCCGTGGTATTGACTATGCGGTTTGTTTGGAAGGCAGTTTGAAGCTGAAGGAGATTAGTTATATCCACTCAGAAGCATATGCTGCAGGCGAATTGAAACATGGAACCATTAGCCTAATTGAGCAGGGAACGCTGGTTATAGGTGTGCTGACACAGAAAGAATTGTATGAAAAAACCATCAGCAATATGTTGGAGTGCAAGAGCCGTGGTGCATATTTGATGGGCCTGACAACCTATGGCAACTATGAGATTGAGGATCAGGTGAATTTTACAGTCTATGTACCAAAAGTGGACGAACACTTTGTTGGCAGTTTGGCAGTGATTCCTCTGCAGCTGATGGGCTATTATGTGTCTGTTGCGAAGGGACTGGATGTTGATAAACCACGAAACCTTGCAAAGAGTGTAACGGTAGAGTAAGATACTGGGAAAGCACGTATGAATGATCCGGAAAAAGAATATAAACTTATATTTGAGCGACTAAGAGATATTTGCCAAAAGAGAAAAGTTACAAATTATTCACTTGCGAAGTTGACAAATTTGTCAAATTCGAGCGTTAGCAATTTGATGAGAGGGAAAACAAAGCCCTATCTATATACGATGCTATTGATATGCGCAGCATTAGACATACCTATGATAGAACTGTTCGGAGAAAAAGAAAATACCGAGGAACAGCATATCATACAGGCGTATCGAATGATGCCACAAGAAAAGAAACGGATGGTAAGAATTTACATTGACATGCTAATGGGATATAATGGGAATTTGTAACATATGAAGTTATAACGAAATAAGAGGTTCTGCATAAAGAAGTACAAGCATCGAGAAAAATATGGTATCCTATTAATGAGGAAGTTTATAAACCAGATCTTGACTTAATTCACGATAAAGCAGTGTGAAGCTGGTAAAGCATGAAAAATGCGCCAGTGTCAGGATGGGCATTTATTTGCTCTGTCAAACTTAGTTCCCATAGTAAGTGTGTGGGTATGAGAATGACAGAGCTTTTTTATTAATGTTGTTTAAAGGAGGATGGTTTGAATGGCTCATTCAGATAAAAAAATGCTATCGATTTTTTTGACTAACACATGCAATTTGGACTGCGTGTACTGTTATGCTCATAATGATCCTGACAATATGCAGATTATGTCGAAAGAATTTGCGTTTTGGGGAGTTGAGTACTATTACAATGAATACATTGTAAAACATGGGTTCGATAAGCGAATTCGTTTTTATGGGCCGGGAGAACCCACGACTCAATTTGCCCTGATGAAAGATATCGCAACTTATGCAAAAAAGATTTGGGGAGAGGATGCGCAGATAGAAATTCAAACAAATGGATGCTTTAGCGACACTGTTTTAGACTGGATTGAAAAAAATGCAGACAATGTATGGATTTCATGTGATGGACTTCCTAAAATTCAGAATATGAATCGTCCGTTTTTTAAGACACATAATCCATCTTCACCAGTGATGGAAAAAAATATAAAGAAATTATCACTGAGTAAACATTGCGTGGTAGGAATAAGGTCAACTATAACAAAACTGAATGTTAATGAACAAATTGAAAATATTCAGTATTTTCATTCTTTGGGAGTTAAATATGTCTGGGTGGATACGGTATTCCCTGGTGTTGGTGATGATGTAAAAAAATTTGAATATTTAGATATGGATAATTTTGTTGACCGCTTTTTAGAAGCAACAAAATATGCAGATTCATTAGGAATGGAGTATCGAACATTCTTTACATGTAATTTCGATAAATGTACGAATATGCATTGCAGAGCGTGTTATCCTGTGCCACATTTGACAACGGATGGTTATTTGTCGGCATGTGATATGGCATTATTTGGTGCAGAAGATAATCATATGAAAGCACTTATCTATGGAAAATGGAATCCGGAAACGGCAACGGTGGAGTACTTTTATGATCGATTGAACAAGATAAGAAATCGGAAGATTGAAAATTTGCCGCATTGTTTGAAGTGTAGTGCAAATCAATATTGTGGAGGTTATTGTTTAGGCGAAACATTAAATGAAACGGGTAGTCTATTTGGACATAAGGCAATTGTGTGCCATGCAATTAGACGATTAAATAAAGAGTTGCCGGATAGTTTGAGAAAATATACCTACAAGCATCCATAAGGAGGTAATAAAGATGAAAAAAATAGTTGTGATTAATGGTGCAGCACATTCTGGATTTGGTGAGGCGACGGCAAGAGAGTTTTTGCAAAACGGGTATAAGATTATCGGTTTTTACGAAGAAGAAGACAAAGAAAATGCTGTTGAACTATGTAATGAGTATCCCACTGATATAACAATGATACAGATGGATTCGACGGATGTGGCATCTGTTGAAGAGGCTGTTTCAAAGATTGATGAGAAAATAGATGGTTTTGTAAATGCGTGTTTTTTCTATGATATGGACAGCCTGAATCAATACGACATGAAGTTGGCTGAAAAAATTTTCAGAGTTAATTACCATGTTCCGATTTTTTTGGCAGCGGAACTGAAAAAACATATGAATGTTAATAGTAGCATTGTTGTTGTTACCAGTACGGAAGCGGCACGCGGTTCATACGGGGGAATTAGTTATGCGGCATCTAAAGCTGCCGTGCATAATATGATTATGTCATTGGCGTGCAACTGGGGAAAAGATAAAGTTAGAGTAAATGCAGTTGCCGCTGGTTGGATTGGCGGAGAGATGGATACAGATGGACCGTTTGAAGTTTCTATGAATATTACACCGCTTGGACGACTTGGACAAGCGAAAGAAGTGGCGGATGCAGTTTACTTTTTATCTTCTGAAAAATCAAGTTTTGTCAATGGACAAGTTTTATATGTTGATGGAGGATATTTGTGCGTTGATGATATTGCCAAATATGAATATGAAGAATCAAAGAAATAACTAAAATATCAACATGAAGAATAGCGTTGGAGGCGAAAATGGTACAATCATATTTGTCAGATAAAATCGAAAAACGAACCAGCAAAATTACTGGTATGGGAATATTCGCTAAAGAAACCATACATAAAGGTGAAGTTATTTGTGTGAAAGGCGGTCATATTCTAAAAAGAAACGAGATGTTTTCTAGTGCAGTAATAAATAGCTATCATCCCATATCAGATGATCTATATATTGCAGCAAAAACGTTAGAGGAGGAAGAGAATATAAAAATATATATAAACCACTCTTGCAATCCTAATTGTGGCCTTAGAGGAGAGATTACATTTGTGGCAATGCGAGAGATTCAAAAGGATGAGGAAGTGACTTTTGACTACGCATTTTTAGATAATGAAAGTTATAAATTTGAGTGCCACTGTGGGGCATTGAAATGTAGGCATGTTATAACGGGATATGATTGGAAAATAAAAAGACTACAAGAAGAGTACTATCCATATTTTGCTGCGTATTTGAGAGAAAAGATAGATTTAGAGAGAAAAAAGGACGGATATAATGAATGATAGCAATTCAGAAAGGCTTTCATTTAGAACAGTTATAGCAGTTGCTGCAGAAGTGTCTGCAGTTCTGACTTTAATGTTGACATGGTGGATGTATCAAGAATCCAAAAAGGTTGAAAATGCATCAACGGCAGTAAATACAGCTTTAGTGGTCACAACGACGGTGAGTTTACTGTCGCTAACAATTCTTGTGCTTATAACGATACGTACACTTCTAAAAAAAGTAAAAAATAAGTCACATACATTGAATTCGTATTTCTCTCAGTATGTTAATTCTGATCCAGCATATCTAAGAGGAAAAGAAACTAAAAAGAAAAAAGCACTACTCCAAAAAACAAAAATTGCAATAAAAAAGCTGGATGAAAGTAAAGCATTTGAACAAGATGTATATTACATGATCCTCTATGCATTATTTACTGGAGTAACAGATACAATTAATGTCGTTTCTATTTTGGATGATAACGAATGGGTCGATACACCAGAGGAAGATGAATTTTTGCGTGTCAACTTGGCTGTGAAAGAGAGAAAAATACATATTAATAGAATTTTTGCAGTATATAAAAGTGATGTGGCAAGAAAACTAAATACAAAGTCGATTCAGAGCTTTATTGAAGAAGACCGAACGTATTTGCATCTTTTTGTTGTTTTTTTTGATGATTTGCCAAGAAATATTGTTAATGATATTGGTAGTGGATATATTGATTTTGCTAAATTCGCGGTAGCGTGTGATGTTTTTTCTGATAATGAAATTAGAGGTTATTTGAAAACGGATGCTGTGGAGGTAGATAGATACTATAAAAACTTTATGAAACTGACTGGATATTATCATCCGCTAAATAAGGAGTTTGAAAAAAAATATTTGTCAAAAACTTCTAATAATGTAGAAGCGACACCTTCACAAACTGATGAATAACTTCAAGTTAGTAGTAGAATTTGCGCTGAAAAGACGTGGATTGAGGAAAAAAGTACTGATACTCCTCTTCAAAACTAAAATAACAAAACGATGCCCACGATGAACAGGGAATCCCTGCTTATCGTGGGCATTTTTCTTTTAAGTGATATTTGTTTCAAACTGCCTGTGCCGAATCAAATCTAAAATGGGCCGGAAGTTTGAAGCACTCAATAAAGGCGTGATGCTGCGCATAGTAGTGTCGAAAATCGTAACCCATGCGATACAGCTCCAGCAATTTGACGAGTACCAAGTTGGGATGAATCCGCTTTAAGGCGGCAATCTGCGCAGCGTTTAATCCCTGCTTTGTGAGATTATAAATCTCATTGCTGTCCAGCATCAGGTGAGAGGTGAACGCATTTTGCTCATGCAGGATGATATGTTTGTTCTTGATGGCGATGAACTTTTTCAAGGAGGATACATCAGGATGCTCCAGATAATGCCCCAGAGCATAACCGCATACCATCTGCTTTGTGTACTTATCAATGTGTTGGTTAATGAAAATCATGTGATCGTGCCACTGGAAAGCAAACAATCCGAGCAAGTCGTGAAAGCAGTCAGTTTCGCTGACTTCCATGCCGACATTTAAGGCAATTTTCTTAATGTTTCTTGTTCCAAAATTCTGAACGAGATCGTTGGCCTGTTGATGAATTAAAAGAGAATCCATACAAATACTCCTTTCGGGGCATCTGCTGCTGGGCGCAACAGATAGGTCATTCGGTCTGGCCGCGTGATTTTTGAGTGCGAATGTTCTCCGCTTCTTTTCGCAGCTTTTCTTCTTTGTGCTTAAAATAGGCTTTTTGCATTACAATCATAATGCCGTCCATATCTTCGTCGGATAGTTCCCCGGATGCGAATAACTCGGACAAGTCCAAGGCAAGCTGCTGAGCTTCCATTCGTCCACGCTCTCCAAAAACTTTTCCAGCTTTGGAGATAAACTCATCGGAAGATGTGTTCTCGGTGTACAAATAATTCAAGGGAACATGAAAGATGTCAGAAAGTTTCTGGTATATTTCTCGTTTTTTGGGATAGCGTTCTTCTTTTTCGTATCCGGCAATCGTTCGGGTGGTGACACCCAGCATTTTTGCCAGTTCAACTTTGGTATAGCCATTCTTTTTCCGCAAATCATAGAGTTTCTCTCCAAATTTCATGTGATTGCATACCTTTCTGGTGTGGTGTGTGTTCATCAGGTAGTAGTGGATATGCAGCGGAATCTTAGTGAATCGTTATGGAAAATAAGTTTCCGACTTTTTTCTTGACAAGATGCCGTTAGTTGCATATAATATTGCTATATTCCGATTTAATAGTTGCATTATACCTGAAAAGAAGCGTGATTGCAAGACGAAAGGAGAATATTTATAGAAAATATAGAGGAAAGTTAAGTTCTGCAAATAGTCATACAATAGAGAATAGGGAAAGTAAACCACTAAAAAGGAGGATGCAGTTTGGACAAAGAACAGTTTGTTGTCCGCACCGATGGTGGAGTCCGGATCGGAACCGGTGGAGTGATTGATGGCAAGGTTGTACTTCATGTGAAACAGGGAAAGAAGCAAGATTGCATCCTGCTGGAACGTCTAATAGAGAAAATTCATCATGCAGCTGCGAGCGATACCATGTGCAGCGACTTGTAAGATGGAAACGAGCAATGGATGTGCTGTTGCGGAAGGCTAGGCAAGCACCGTGAGTAGCTGGCCAGTTCTGCAAAACGACATTCATGCTACAATAGAATAAAACTGTTTGATAAGAGCGATACCGCATGACGAGTATAGGCCGGAACAGAATGAGCGAGTGTAGCGCAGTAGTGCGCCTGCAAGTAGTTCATCCTGTTCCGGCTTTTTTGTTTTTCAATTTTTTTGAAAAAATGTATTCCAAAATGGCTCTGCGGATTCCTATTAGTATAGGGGGTATCAGACAAATAGAAAGCAGCAAGAGGAATCTTAGATTCCCGTTCAAAAAAACGGGTGAATCTGAGACAATTTTTGCTGCTTTTTTCAGTTCACCCGAAGCCGGAAGGCAGAAAGGTGGACAAAATGCTTACATTGAAAAAGGTCAAGGAACTGGTAGAAGCACCTGTACATACCAAGCGCGTACCCTCTCCCAAGATGCTCTTGGAAGAAGGGCTGATTCTTCTGCGCAAAGAATTTGAACATGGAAGTCATCTGACAGTCTACAACAGCGGCTATGTTTTGTTCTCTGCCGGAAAGCGTAACACGGTATTTCATATCCATGACTGCCAGGGCGACTATGCCTATGATGCAGCAGAGGGGAAAGGAGATGTCATTCAGGAAGAATACTTTGAAAACTGCGAATGGCATATCCGGGCTTTGTTTGAGGGTGAACGGAAAATGGAGGAATCGCAGGTGAAATGTGAAGTTGCAGGTCAGTCGAATGTGAGTGTTTCCTACCATGCCGTATCCGAGGAGTGGGGCGAGATTGCAGACCGTACCATCAATATGTTGGAAAAAATCATCGAGAATGAAGCGGTTCATGCAATGCTGGCTGTTCTGACGGACAAGCAGCGTGACCTGATTCATCAGCAGTTTGTTCTTGGCAAGACCCATCAAGAAATTGCAGACGACATGGGAATGTCGCGTGGATCGGTGACGAGGGCAGTCAATCAGGCTCTTGAACGGATTCGCCGGAAATTTGATTTTGAAGCACATTATGAATTGGCAACAGGAGGCTTCGCATGAGAGAGGAACATCAGATGGACAAGAACACACAGCAGTTAGAGAACATTGCAAGCGGTTCTCCTTATATAAATAGGTGTGGCGAGTACACCATCGAGGTCGAATTTGCTGGCAGTAGTTCACTGGAAAGCTGTATTGCAGCCTATCTCAATGAAAAATATCGAATCACATAAAAGCAAAATATTCGATTATACGTTAAAAAGAATTAACCTGAAGAAAAAATCGAAAATTTCTAAAAATTTTTTGAAAATTGTATTCCAAAAAGGCCCTGCGGATTCCTATTAGTGTAAGGGGTACACAAAAGGAATCCTTACAGATGAACCTTGAAAATTGAATAAGCCATCCCAGAGAGATACTTCTGGCGCTGAATGTGCATCCTGCGCGTCTTACCAGAGAAAACGCCGCTGAAATATGGGGCAGGAACGGGCTGGGGCAGAATGGCAAAGCTCAAATAACAGCAGATACACTGCGGTGGAGCAAGGAAACGTGTTCCACCGTAGGAATGTACTGTTATTTCTAATAGTGCAAATCCAATCCGACAGGGGGTGATGATTTTACATGGAGTACCCGTATTTCAAAGGTCTTGAAGCAGACCGATACAGCTTTTACCGTGTGCCGAAAGCACTGGTCAAGGCTGACCTGTTCCAAAAGATGTCCGGGGACGCCAAGCTGCTGTATGCTGTGCTGCTGGATCGTATGAGCCTTTCCATTAAGAACGGCTGGCAGGACAAGCATGGCAACGCCTACATTATCTGCACGATAGAGGAAGTCATGGACTCTATTCATTGTGCCAGACAAAAGGCGGTCAAACTGCTGGATGAACTGGAACAGGATTTTCAGCTCATCCAGCGGCGCAGGCAGGGACTTGGCAAACCCAATCTGATCTATGTGAAAGACCTCTATGCGGGACTTTCACAATCGAACTACTTGAAGTATGAAAATCATACTTCTGAGAGTTTGAAAAACGAACTTCCAGTAGTTCCAAAATCAAACGGAAGTAATACTGAGAAGATAAATAAAACAGATAATAATAAGACTGATCTTATCTATTCTGCTGAATTGCAGGAAGAAGAACAGTATCGAAGCTATTTCAGGGAAAAACTGGAACTTTCCATCTTGGAACAGAACTACCCGATGGATAAGGCAGTTCTGCATGAGATTCTGGAACTGTTGGTGGAAACCGTCACCAGCAGAAAGAAGTTCCTTCGTATTTGCGGGGAGGAAAAGTCGAAAGAGGTGGTGAAAGGCCGTCTGATGAAACTGGATTCCTCGCATATCCAGTACATACTGGAGTGCTTAAAGGAAAACAGCACTCAGATTCGCAACATCAAGCAGTACCTGCTGGCAACACTCTATAATGCGCCTGTGACCGTGGACAGCTATTATTCCGCACAGGTTCGGCATGAATTTGGGTGGGGCGGCAGGGTAGACAAGAGATAGGAGGTTGATGTCTATGAATTTTACGGATAGTTCCTTTGAACGTATGATGCGCCAGCGTCCGGGAACGGACAGCGGCCATCCCTGTAAGCGCTGCCGGCACAAATGGGAGTGTGGCTATCTGCTGCACCAGTGCCGTAAGAAGTTTCGCTCCATGCTGGGGAATACGGTACCTCCTGTGTCTGGGGCAGACCACCCCTGATACAGCAAAGATAGAGAGGAGATGAGCAACCATGCAGGAAGAAGTCAATGAGAAAACCATCGCGCTGTGCATCAAAGGAGGAAAAATCACGGCACAGATTTTGAAAGCAGCCCTGATAAAGCTGCTGGCAGAGATGGAAAAGAAAAAGCAGCAGAGAAAGGGAGAAAAAGGCCAATGTAAGAAAATAGGAAAGCAGAGCATCAAGAGCCTGCAAAAGAGCGGCGCACAGATCACGAACATTGTTGTCACGGACAATAATATCAAGTCGTTTGACCGGGTAGCCCGGAAGTATGGCATTGATTATAGTCTGAAAAAGGTGGAACAGGAGGGCAAAACAGAATACCTTGTCTTTTTCAAGGCCAAGGACGTGGATGTTATGACCGCTGCCTTTAAGGAGTATACCAGCGAAACGCTGAAAAAGCAGAAGCGTGAATCGGTGCGCCAGAAGCTGGAAAAGGTGAAAGAAGAACTTTCCAATCACTGTCAGCTCAAGAAAGAAAAGAAGAGGGAGCAGGAACCGATACGATGAAAAATCTGAAAACACCTGCCCAACGTCCGCGCAAAGCACCGTCCAACCAGACGGTCGGGACGGCATGGGGCAAAAAACTGGCTGCAGAGTTCAGCAGGATGGTGCAGTCAGCGGATATGAAAAAGCTGATCCTGCTGAATTTTCCGTACATCATCGCCTTTTACATGGTGGAGAAAGCCGCATGGCTCTACCGTCATTGCAATGGCGATTCCGTGGTGGACAGGCTGATGGTTCTTTTTATGAATTTTGGTTTGGCCTACAAAAATGTCTTGCCCAGTTTTCACCCGTTCGACCTGATGGTGGGTCTGGCCGGTGCAGCTGCGCTGAAAGCAGTGATCTATTTCAAAGGGAAGAACGCGAAGAAGTATCGGCAAGGCGAGGAATATGGCTCTGCCCGGTGGGGCAACCAGAAGGACATCGAACCTTTTATTGACCCGGTATTCGAGAACAACGTCATTCTCACACAGACCGAACGGCTGATGATGAGTGGTAGACCAAAGCATCCGAAGTATGCTCGGAACAAAAATGTTATTGTGATCGGCGGCAGCGGCAGCGGTAAGACACGATTTTATGTCAAGCCGAACCTGATGCAGATGCCCCAAAAGGTCAGCTATGTCGTAACGGACCCCAAGGGTACGATCATTATCGAGTGTGGAAAGATGCTCTCGGATGCCGGGTATAAAATCAAAGTCCTGAACACCATCAACTTCAAAAAATCAATGCGGTACAATCCGTTCCATTACATCCGCAGTGAGAAGGATATTCTGAAACTGGTCAATACCATCATCGCCAACACAAAGGGTGATGGAGAAAAATCCGGCGAGGATTTCTGGGTCAAGGCCGAACGCCTGCTCTACTGCGCACTGATTGGCTATATCTGGTATGAAGCCCCGGAGGAGGAGCAGAACTTCTCCACCTTGCTGGAGTTCATCAACGCCAGCGAAGCCCGCGAGGATGATGAAGAATTTAAGAATCCTGTGGATGAACTGTTCGAGGAACTGGAACAGAAGAAGCCGGAGCATTTTGCAGTACGTCAGTATAAGAAATACAAGTTGGCTGCCGGCAAAACGGCTAAGTCGATTCTGATTTCCTGTGGTGCCAGATTAGCCCCATTTGACATTGCGGAGCTGCGTGACCTGATGGCCTACGATGAAATGGAACTGGATTTGCTGGGAGATCGCCGCACGGCCTTGTTCGTTATCATTCCCGACACGGACGATACGTTCAACTTCGTGGTGTCCATCATGTACACCCAGCTTTTCAATCTGCTTTGTGACCGTGCAGACGATCAATGCGGAGGTCAGCTAAAGTATCATGTGCGGCTGCTGCTCGATGAGTTTGCGAACATCGGTCTGATCCCGAAGTTTGATAAGCTGATCGCCACCATCCGCAGCCGCGAGATTTCGGCATCCATCATCCTGCAGTCTCAGAGCCAGCTTAAAACCATCTACAAGGATGCCGCAGAAACCATCATCGGCAACTGCGATACCATGCTGTTCCTCGGCGGCAAGGAAAGCTCGACACTCAAAGAGATTTCTGAAACCCTGGGGAAAGAAACCATCGACCTATATAACACTTCCGACACGCGTGGCCAAAGCCCTTCCTTTGGTACAACCTACCAAAAGACCGGGAAAGAGCTTATGAGCCGGGACGAACTTTCTGTCATGGATGGCAGCAAGTGTATCCTGCAGCTGCGCGGAGTCCGGCCATTCCTGAGCGACAAATTCGACATTACAAAGCATAAGCGATACAAGGAGCTTTCGGACTTTGATAAGAAGAATGCTTTCGATGTGGAACGCTACCTTAAGCATGAACTACGGCTGCGGATGGATGAAGAATTTGACTGCTATGAAGTGGATATGACCCCTACAACCGACGATTAAACGCCTCAAGCGTAGGAAGGAGGAAACTATTTCCAGTAAAAAGTACACCCGTCCGCCTGTCCGGGCGGACCCTGTGACAGGAACCCTGTCCGATTGATCTCAACATTTTTGCGATTCCAAAAGGCTGATTTTTTATGAAAATGAAAGGAGAAGCCAGAATTGCAGGAGCAGGCAGCACCGAAGATGTGCCAGCCTGTTTTTCTTTTGGAATCGTGCTTTTTATCAATGCTGCAATCTGGCGAAAAATGACTATGGAATTCTTCAATCAGGCTATTACCGTTCTGCAGACTCTCGTTGTTGCCATCGGCGCGGGCCTTGGTGTTTGGGGCGTTGTGAACCTCATGGAAGGGTACGGAAACGACAACCCTGGCGCAAAGTCGCAGGGCATGAAGCAGTTCATGGCTAATTAAAGGGAACAAAAAGAAAGGAAAAGC
>ERZ791868.474-NODE-474-length-32732-cov-3.337669_pt1 | contig 32732 bp, 26 predicted proteins | sample MGYA00510281_ERZ791868 | MGnify/ENA primary metagenome ERZ791868 (study PRJEB30046, sample SAMN00792046) | human gut metagenome | study: EMG produced TPA metagenomics assembly of the A metagenome-wide association study of gut microbiota in type 2... | reverse complement strand
GACGTCGGGCGCCACGAACAGACAGTAAGTTCAGCTCGGTTAGTGAAAGTTTTTGCCAATACACACAAGTACTGACAAGGGCTTTTGCAGCTCGGAAAAAGAAGTCAGGCAGGTTTCGGCAACTTGACAGCCAACCAAACCAAGAGGTGAGGCAACATGCCGCAGCGCCTTATTCCACGGACGTTTTCACGCACGATGGATTGCCATTGGGCGGCCTTAATCGCACTATCGTTGGATGCTTTGTCGTCGGATAAGAAAATGAAGTTTGACTTGAGTCAAGAAGGCGCGTTCCCTGCTATTGACTCCTGAGGACATAAGAGAAAAGCCGCCTACACCAGTCCTTTTTCTTTAAGCAACATCATTCGCGCAATCAACTGCGCCGTACTGCCGACGCCGAGCTTCTCACAAGCTGACGCGCGATGAAACTTTACGGTACGTTCCGCGATAGACAATTTGGCAGCAATCGCTTTGTTGGATAGGCCTTGCACGACGAGCTGCGCCACCTCACGCTCTCTTTCGGTCAGCGAACGAGCGTCGCTTTCCAGAGCATTGTTCTGAAGTTTAGACAGCCTCCGCTTGCAATCCTCTCGACACCAATGCAAAACGGCTTCTTTCAATCGATCCGGAACCACCGGCTTGAGCATGAAGTCAACTGCACCGTCCTTCATCGTCTGCACAGCCATATCCACGTCACCGTGTCCTGTCACAAAGATGACCGGCAAGGTCACGCCAAGTCTTCTCATTTCTGCTTGAAGCTCCAATCCGCTCATCTGCGGCATGCGAACGTCCAAAACTAGACAACCCGCCGAATCGTTTTGATCGTCAAGAAAGGCTCGAGCCTGTTGATAACACTTAACTTGCCACCCGACCGCACCCAGCATGAAACGGTAAGAGTTAAGCATCGTCTCGTCATCATCGACAATGCGAACCAGACAAGCCGCCTTCACCCGGGCTTCCGGCAAATCGTCAATTTTGGTGTGTCTATCCGTCATTTTTTTATGCTTTCGGCAAAACCATCACGGCCTTCAAACCAAAAGGCTGATTGCGCTCGATTCTCAGTCTGCCTCCGCAACCTTCCATAATGCGGGCCGATATGGCAAGGCCGACGCCCAAACCGGTGGACTTGCTGCTCGTTTTCGGTGAAAACAGATCCTGAAACATAGAAACGTCAACCGTGGGCCCATTGTCGGAGACGGCCAGCTCCCACATCGAGCCGTTACTTTCGAGTTTGACGTCAACTTTCGGATCTGTCGTGTGGCGGGTCGCTTCAGAAGCGTTCTTGAAGAGATTCAAAATGACAAGAGAAAGCTCCACCGCATCGACCTGTACATAGGCATTGGGCGGAACATTCACGTTGATTGTCGGGGGCGACTTAGCCAACAGACGAAAATCTCTGACGGCGTCACTGACAACTTTGAGCAATGGCCGTTTTTCAATTTGTTTGCCTGCCCCGCTCTTGGCGTACCCGCGAACTCGTTCGATGATAGCGCTCGCCCGCTGTGTCTGTCCGATGATCTCATCAGCGGCTATGCCGATCAACTCCATCGTATCGGACTTTTGTCCGACCTCTCCGGCAGAGCTCGGTTTGCCGTGTTCGGTCTCGCCCTTGGTAATCGTCCGAATTCCGTCAGCGAAATTGGCGATCGCTCCAAGCGGTTGTTTGAGTTCATGCGCCACCATGTTGGAAAGCATGCCGACCAAACTGGCCTTTTCAAGAGCCTGAAGTCGCGATTGAGTCTGCAACACTTCGTTTTGCGCGGCTTCCCGTTGCTGCATGGCCGCTCGCAGACTTGCAGTCTTTCGCCGCACTTCCAAAGTCACAAAAACCGCATGCCATATGCCTAAAAAAAGCAGTCCGAGCGCCACGAGGACCACCCATCGGTATTCCTGCCAAAAGCGCTTGAACGTCCACTCGCGCAAGTAGCTGTAGTGACCGATTTTCAGATCCTTGAAAAGACGGTCAATCCTTGTGAAGTCGCTTGCGATGCTCCAATACATCGCTGAGTCCTCCGGCATTGAAAACAAAGCTGCCGAAGCCTTTCGGCTCAATTCCGGCAAAGCTTCGGTCGTTGCAGCAAACACCCAATCAGGGTACAGCGCGGTAGAAGTCAGACAACGCAAACGAGGTTCCGTCTTTGCCCCGATAACACGAAAGTCGTCCGGGCCAACAAGTCCTTTGTGCACCATTTCCTCGAGCAGACAGGCGCGCACCATACCAATATCGGCTCTTCCCTGCTTCATCACGTCAAAGACGCTCTGCATGGGATATCCGGTAAAAGTAGTCGAGCCAAAGAATGTTTCAGGTTCATATCCCCGAGCATTCAGTTCTCCGAGATGAACACGGTATCCGCCGAATGCATTGGGCGCAACGGCCACAGCCGTTTTACCCTTCATATCTTCGAACGTGCGAATCGTCGTATTTTCACTGCGGACAAAAAAGATGCCGCCCATACTGAAATTGGGATCATCGGCTTCGCGAATTTTCCGCGTAGCCAGATGACGGGCGAGACCCTGAGTCTGCATATGCGTGAAAGTGCCCGCATTGGAGATGAAAAAATCAAGCTGTTTGCGACGAACGGCCTCCGGCAGCGTGTCAAGATCGTAATACGAAAGTTCAATATTCCGCCCCCAGGCTCTTTTCAAAGCCTGAACCGTCTCGGAGAAAACTTCTGTGCTAGACAATTCACCGATTGTGCTCAGAATACCCAGTCTCACCGGGCCTTCTGTGGCCAACCGACGGTCGAGACTCGACACACCGGACGATGCAGCCGACGGATTTTGCACCGCCAGCATCGTCATCAGCACAACATTACAAATCCATCTGGGCATAATCGCAACCACCGAAAAACAACCTGCCGTCACAGACATCATAACGGCAGGTCGTCAGTTGGAGATTCCGGTGCTTTAAGCCGTTACTCGAACGTGCTTGCGAAGAAAGTCGTCTATCACGGTTTCGAGCAGAGTTACCAACGCCATCGCAACATCGTTGTCAGGTTGCTTTGCTGCGAGCTCGGCTCTTACCCAAGAAACCCAGGAGAGATGCTTCTCAGCAAAGGAAACCGCGGCGTCAGCGTGACCGGGCGCGGCAAGAAGACGCGCCCAGAAAGCCAACAGCACACCGAGATGATCGGCCGGCTCATGCAATGCCGCTTCGGGAGCAAGGCCGAAATCGCTCATCACCTGCAAGACCTCATCGCGCGGCTCCTGCATCACCAGTCCCGTCACCGCCACGCTTTGATGCGGCGTCACGGAACCTTCGCCGACGCAAAACGCACGTGTCCAGCAGCGGGACTGCTCCTCAATCGAGCTTTCCCGCAATACATGTGCTGCCTGACAAGCTGCCTTGGCCACGGTTTGAGGCCCTTCAGACAACGTCTGCATCATTGCGGTAAGACTCGAGCAAATCGAGTCATCCTCACCTTTGAGCAGCCAGTCAGAAAAAGTAAGCGCCGCAAGAGCCGTCACACGATCGGAAAGATGTTCGGTCACTTGTGATTCACTCCTTACTTCACAAAAGTCTTCCGAGCCTCATACAGCACATTGGGCTTTGTCTGTTCGACAAGTTTGCGCGGCACGCCCACGGCATCGAACGTTGCATTGGGATGCAGCTTTTTGAGTTCCTCAATCGGCCCGCACTCCAGTGCGCGACCGGGACAGGATGCCACGCAGGCGGGCTTAAGTCCGACACGCAGGCGATCGACGCACATGTCGCACTTGGTCATGTGAGGATGCTCGGGCGCACCCATCTGTGTTTTTTCCAACGCCTCGAAGTATTGCGGCGCACCCCAGGGGCAGGCCTTCGCACAAGCTCCGCAACCGATGCACTTGGCGCTGTCGACAATGACCGCACCGAATTCCTTTTCCTTGGAAATCGCCTTGACGGGACAAACCTTTACGCAGGCCGGATCATTGCAATGGTTGCATGACATGGAAAGCGGCACTACCTCGACATCCGGAGCTCGTTTTCCAAACTCAAAGAATGTCACGCGACGCCAATTTTCCTTCATGTCGAAACGCCGCAAAAAAGCATAGTTCGATGCTTTATCGGATGTTCCGGCTTTCCAGTCCCTCGGCGTTTCCAAACTCTTTAAAGAATTGTCCGTCAGACCGTTTAGCTTGGCGTCGCCGCGACGTCCCTCGTTCCACTCTTTGCAGGCAACCGTACATGTAGCGCAGCCCAAGCATCGCTTCTGGTTAAAGTAAAAACCCCACTGTGTCATTTTCGTATTCCTCGACGTATTCGTTGATGATCTGCTTGAGCCGTTAGGCGGGCAATGTTGCGCTCACTTCACACACACACCCGCCGGCGGCAAAGCCGCCCGACTTCGATGTCTGCAGATGCAGGTAGGGGTCGCTCGCACCGATGTCTCGGTCGATCGTCAGCGTGTTGACGGCCCCGCCCACGTCAACGGGCACACGATGGCAAACGGCCTTGCCCGTACCGGCTGCGTCAAAGTAGGCGTCAAAGAATTCGGTTTGACTCGGCTGATACCAGGCGCCTTCACCGATCGATACGACTCCGGGCAATTGACGTACGGTGACTTTGGCCGGAAGTTTGATGCAACCTGCTTCGGTGTAGACATAAACGTCGGCACCGTCCTTGATACCGCGCGCTGCGGCGTCGTCAGGATGCATGGTCACGGCGTGCGGGAAAACGTCCTGGATCATCGTCGTGTTGTCAAAGGACGAATGCGAACGATTGGGCATATGCGGCGTCGTGTACTGCAGCGTATAGCGACGACCCGAAGCATGAGGCGTTTTCTCGAGGATGTCTTCGTAGCCGTCGGCCGGGCGCACGTACTGGGCACGAGCCACACCGGCCTGAACGCGACCGCGCTGCGCATGCCAGGGGGAATAGAAATTGATTCGGCCGGTATCCGTCGGGAATTCTCCTGGAGCGAATTTGGCCGCTGCGATCACGCTCTTTTCGGGCGGAACGGGCAGCTGCAGGTTGGCCTTTTCAAGCATCTCCTCAAACGTAGGAAGCTTCATGTCGGGATCGACCGACTTATAGGCTTCAGGCAACTTCGTACCCTGCCACTGAATGCGCATCACATCATGGTCCGTCATGCCGTGGCGTCCCCAATCCAGGCCGAGTCGCTCAGCGATCATCTCGTTGATGGCAACGTCGCTCTTGGCTTCGTACATGGGATTGACAACGGCGTTGACCACGTTCATGTCGGTCTTGACACGACTGCCCGTAAAGAAGCTCTCTTCGAGGTGCGTCACCACCGGAAGGACCAGATCGGAATAACGCGCCGTCGTACTCATGAAGCGTTCGTAGCTTACGACATAGTCGAGTTTTTTCCAGGCAAGAATCTTGGGATTGATAGAAGAGCGCTGATTAAACGGGTCGGCTGAACCGCCGCCGCGCCAAACCATATCAATTTCAATCTTGGCGTCGGGCCCCAGATCGATACCGTTGATGCCGAGCACGTCGGCTCGAATTTGTTCGGGCGTACGCGAATCGCGGCCTGTCAGCAACACTTTGCTTTGCATGTACTGAGAAAACAGCAATGCGCTGTGCTTTTTCCCCTTGCACATGGCAGGCGCCTTGCCGAGCTTGACCGCCATACCGTCAACGGGAGCCAGAGCGCCGATGCCGCCGCCTCGAACCGTTGCGTTGCCGGTCATAGCCGCCAGACACAGCAACAGCCAAACATGGTACATGCCGTTGCCGGTACGTTGCGCACCGCCGCAAGTCCATGTCGAATGCAGACAAGCGGGCTTGGTCTTGGCGTAAGTCACAGCCAGAGCCTCAATGGTTTCGGCCTGTACACCCGACAGGAGAGAGGCCCAGCGCAACACGCCCTCTTCCCCGCCGTGTTCGCGATTGAGTTCATCGAGATACTCCACAAACGACTGACCTTTAGGCGTCGTAAACGTGGTTCCTTTCCAGGGCTTGCCCGTGATCGGATCTTTCGCAGGAGAATGACTGACAACCGTGTCACCCGGGAAAAAGCCGAAGCAATACTTGCGGATATACGCTTCATCGTGCAGACCGCGCCGATAGATCGTATTGGCCATGGCTGCCAGAATGGCACTGTCAGTCCCGGGGCGCGGTGCAATCCACGGCGTAATGCCAGGGGCTCCCGTTGCCATGGCTCCTACCGTGCCCGTGTAGCGCGGATCAACCACCACGATCGGAATGCCCTTTTCTCTGGCCTTGGTCATGATGAAAGGCAGATGCGGCGACGTTGTTTGCGGGTCAGCACCCCAAACGATGATGAACTTGGAATTGAGCATGTCAATTGACGGATGCCCGTTGACGCCCTTGCCGAGTGCGTTAAAGAGCGCATCCATTTCGTTGCCGGCCGAGTGATGGCCCCAGCACGAAACGTACGGGCCGAGGAAAGCAAGCGGCGTGCTGCCAACCTCCCAGATGGGGATGTAGCCCAATTCCTTCTGGCGAGCTCTCGCCTTTTCGATATGCTCGCATGCACGGTCAATAGCTTCATCCCAGGAAATGCGCTTGAAGCCCGCAAGATTGCCGCGTTCGATCGTTTGAAGAAGCGGATACTTCAGACGGTCGGGAGCGTACAGGCGTTTACGTTCGGCATAACCCTTCATGCAGGCGCGACGCTGCATCTTACCGATCGATTCGTCCGTCTTGGCCGCTTCGCAACGCGGAACGTCACCGGCCGAGGTCAACGCAAGCAGTCTTCCGTTTTTGACATGGGCCTTTAACATGCACTGCCCGTGGCAATGGATTTCGTGATAGGGATTGACGACTTTGACGCTTTTGTCGAGCGTTTCAGCAGGCTTGGCTCCGAGAACATCCAAATCGGTCTTGGCAAGAGCCTGTGTCCAACAGGACAAAGATGAGACGGCCGCCGCAGCGGACGTCATCTTAAGAAACTGACGACGTGTGGAGGGAAGAGCGCAACGGCTCTGTTGTTCGGATTTGCTCATGCGATTCTCCTGTTTTGGGGCAGAGAAGCTGCCGAGACCTTCTTGTTTTTGTGAGTACTCGGCTCCATGGTCTCATCTTGGCCTGCCGGAGTAATTCCGACAACTGTCCCAAAGTGCAGTTATTCCTTTTCGGAATAGCGAATCCGCCAAAACGTTGACGTCCGTCCCCTAAACTTAATGCGCGTCGGTAAGAGACACGCGAGCAAACGTTCGGCGCGCTGCGTCAAGCCCTTCAGTCTGCGCCCTGCATTCAATCAAATATTGTTCCAAGCGTCAAATATGCGTGTTGTGCTCTGTGTGAGGATGTTTTAAAAGCCAAACCGGACGCGCCGCGATCCGCCAGTTCTCCAGAACAAGTTCCAATTTGCCGGTTTTGAGATGCGAGCTGATCTGCCACAACGGTACGCCGACCGCGTAACCGGCACCGGCCAGGGCAGCAGCAAGCGCTCCGGCGTTATTCTCCCTCATCGTCGGCTCCACCCAGATGTCCGCGCTCTCATCTTTGCCGAGCATCAGCGTTCGTCCGCTTCGCTCCGCAATAATCGGTCGTTTTTGAAGGTCCTCCGGTACGCGCACGGCGCTTTGCGTTTTCAAAAAATCCGGGGCCACGGCAACGGTTTGGGCTGCATCAACGTCGGCCTGATGAGCGCGGGCGAATGCCGCAACGTGATTCCCGTACACGCTCAGATTCAAATGGAAGTACGCGGCGAAACGGCCGAAATCAACGACTTTATGGTTGACCAGGCTGTCAGAATCGTCAAAGGCACCGCCTTGGCCTACGACGTTCAATACGAAGTGGAAAAAGTCGGTGAAGCCGGTGAAATGATTGACGATCGTGAGCTGATCGATCTTGTTGCGGAATGCGCTCACGAAGAACCCACCTGCAAGAACGTTGTGGAACGCAAGAAACTAGGCTGCTCGGAAGACTTCACGCTTCTGGCGCGTCGCGTTCAGGCTCACGGCGGCAAGGCCGAATTCTTCGTTGTCGGCTCCGACAGAACGGCGGCTCACCATCAACGCGAATTTGATTTCGACGAAACGGGTCTTGAAACCGCCTTCGGCATTTTCCGCCGTACCCTTGAAAAATTAAACGGCCGCTAACGCCGAACGACGGGCAATCTGACAGCCCTCCTCCTCCCGATGCCATGCGTGTCGGGAGGATTTATATGAAGGCAGACAAAGACTCGCCTTCGTAGGATGCAGCCAATTGCAGCAGACCCTTGTCCTCCGCTCTAAGTCGAAATTGAACTGGTTTCACTGCAGAGACGGTGCTACCCATTGTTATCTCCCCGAACTTTCATTATCTGTACTTTGACTGCTATACGCCTTGCTTGTCCGATTCCGGCGCAATTAGCCCATCCGGCCCTTCGTTTGTGAAGAGCTCAAGCGCGATCGACTCCACGCGTTTGTCAAACGGAAAACAATCGTCCCAGTCGCGCATGACGCCGAGCTCGCCGCGCAGCATTTCTCGGATTTCGTCGTCCGTCAGATGTTGGGCTGAATTCCGGCTCAACAGATTGCTGCGGATGATGAACGACTTATCTGTCTTGAGCTCGTCCACGACGGCTTTGGGCAAATCTCGACGTTCTGAGAGTTCGCGGCGAACATCAAACGACTTGCTTTGCGCAAGCCGCGTGAGCAATTCCTCCTGAACACCTTGCTCGTCCCAATACGCCAGAGACGAGTGAACCGATACCGGCAGCCAGAAAATCGGCTCGTTGGGATCAATTTCAGGTGCATTGGTTCCGCTGTCGACTTTGACAAAACCGATGGCGAATACGTACTCGCCGATGCGTCCGTACGGGTTCGTGCAGGAAAGATTTACTCGGCGACGCAGATGGGCCGTCTTCGGTGCAACGAAGTCGTTTTCTTCGATTCTTATCCGCAGCTCCTCGAGCGTCTCCCTCAGATCTCCATCGGGATCGTTGGTAAACGCTTCGACAAAAGTCTTGAGCTTGTCGATGACTCCGGCCTCAATCATGTCCTCCGAGAAACCGCTGAAGTGCACAAGGTTTTGGAACACCTGAGACTTGATCGCCTCATCGCGCTTGACGAAGGCGATGAGCTCTTCAACATTGAGCTTGAAAAGGTTCTCAGGATTCTTTGCAAGCACGTTGCAGACATCGAACCCGTGATCTTTGGCAAGCTGTCGCACGGCTTCTTCGGAAAGACCGTGACCGGCAGCGGCAATTTCGCGCATCCAGACGTCGTGGTGTTGGGCAAGGCGATTGAAAAATACGGATGCGTCTTTGACGACGATTGAGGCCGCGTTCTTGTTTTGCACTCGCGACATCAGACTGCCGGCCTTTTCCGTTTTGAGCGGACAGATAAAGACGTCCTCGAGTGTATCCAGAGACAGTTCCCCCTCTTTTCTGCGGCCGCCGAACAGTGCAAGCAAAGACACCGACTCGAGCTTGTCGGCAAGTTCGTAGAAATTGTGATGTCTGACTTTGCGAAGCTCAAATTCCCGCGGGAAAAATCCCATTTCTTGACTCCTTGCTGCCGATCGTTTGGCAGCTAACGTTTGTTTATGTGGTTACCGTCAGGACGTTGTGGCGGAAGAGTTGGACTGCTGATAGCCCTTGAAAATCGCCAAGGATCGTTTGCCCAGGCGTTCGGCTTCCTCCAGTCCCCAAGTCATAAAGTCGGCCGCCGCCTGTCTGTCAGCCGGCACAACCGGCGTTTCGGCAATGCGGGCAAGACACACCAAGAGATCTCGCATTCTCCCGGCGTAGAACTCCTCGAGCGGATAGTTACTCGTGGGCTTGAATATTCGTTGTTCGCGAGCAGTTTCAAGCCAGTCGGCAACCAGATCCGCCAATTTCGGATAACGATCTGCCATAGCGAGCAATTTCTGCTCATTGTTGGCAATCAGCCAGCCGCGCTGGCCACCTCTCAACGTGATGTGAAACGCACCGCGATAGGTGCCGTTTTCTTCATCGCAAAAGACGTAGCTTCGCCATATGTCCTTTCTGAAGCCCCCGGTACGAACGGGCGTGGAGAAGACGTCGAAGCCTGAGGGCGAGCATTGTTTTCGGCAGTAGTCCTGCATGATCGAAAGTGCCTTGTTGACCATGAAGTCAGTACACGACGCAAAGTCGCGAATCGACTGTGCAACCGGTTCGGGATCAGACGTTTCTCGGCACCTGAGCAAATCCTGAATGCCTTCGGAGCAATGACAGACGGCGTTGAGCAACGAAAACGGATTGCCGCACTTGTCCGCTTTGAAGGTTTTGACACAACCCCAATAATCGTCGCGGTCTTCGTCCTCGTCACTATCCCACAAACAGGCGGCTCGGTTTAAGTCGCAATAGTCAAGAGCTTCGTAGAGCTCAAGCGCCTGCTTTTGCTTGTCATACGGGAAACGAACCAGCACGTCGTGTTCTTGATCTCCTTTCCTGCAATAGAGAACCAGATAGAAATCGGTACGCGGTTTCCCTTCTGCAGTGATAACCGGATATTCCGCTTCAACGCGATCGAGCGTAACCGTGATGCCGTGCAGGTCGAATTGGCGCTCACGGAAGTCTTCAGCTTTGAGGTTTAACCCTTCGATGAGATGCTTCACGGGATCGCTGTTGCAATTGAATGCATTTACTGTGTCGTCAATGTCGGTGCACGAATCCATTTGTCTTTTCCGGCTAGGCCGGCTCCTCTCTTCTCATATCCGTTCGCTTGCATGAGCTGACGGTGTTCAAACATTTCGTTGACGGAGATCGTAAGAGTGGATGCGACAGACTGCGTCGCACTGCAACGAAAGCAGCGATCAGGAAAAACAATTGCACATCAATTGATCAACGAACGCTCCATGCGTCAATCGTTGACGCATCGAGACCTATTCTGCACTTGTCGAATTTCACGAAATAAATAATGAGAAAGTGCTGTATGTCTGATCGCGCCACGTCTTTGAACCTGAACAATTCCAACATTGGGCACTCCGTTATCAACCTTTGGATGCTGCGATTGCTGTGCAATGGCGACTTGTGGGCAAAAGTAGCCCGCAACGACATGTACTCCCACGACGCCTTGCCGAAGTTCTTCTGGGGACTCAAACTTCGTCGTCACCTGCATCTGGGAGCATTGATCCTCAACAATGAGAAGTTCTTGGGAACCGGCGCCGTCAAAGACATCAAAGCGGTTACAGACGTCGAGATGGAACTCGATGAGGATGCTGTCATTGCTCCCGAAAAACGCATCCGATATTTGATCGAAGAAGTCTGGCCTCAATACAACTTTATCGACGGATTGATGCCTTTCCTGACGGTGCAGCCCCGTCATCCGGAGACCATCGGCGCATACTGCCGCCCTTTTCTCGGCCATCCGTTTACCGCCAAGTTGTTGGAAAACAGCATGCCGCGTGCCTTAAGCCGTGAACTGCGATATTTGGAATCGGCCTGCTCCGAAGAACTCTCCGCTTTGCCTGAAGCCTTTGCCGCCAACCTTCGTCTGCTTCAGGAGAACTTCAAGCTCTCGGATCTGGAAACCCGCATTCTCGCCTTCGTCTACTGTGCGCGTGACGTGAAGCTCGTCAACCGACTGCTGTGCGATCTGTTCGACTTCGGAGAGCTAGGCATGACACTCGTTATCGATACGCTCTCTCTGGCTCTGAACGCTGATCGCGAAGACGTCAAGAAAGCCCTTGCCGCCGAAGGAAAGCTTGTTTCCATCGGTCTTCTGGATTACGGTGAATCGGGCGACGAATTTTGCGAGCAGATTGTTCCGGGTGCCGTGCTGTCTCCTTCAACCTTAAGCGTGAAACTGTCCTTGTCCAAATTGCTGCAGGAGTCGTTTTTGCCGGCACCCGATCCGACCTTGAGCGTCGAACACTTTCCGCATCTGCCGATCGTAGGCCGCGTATTGCTCCCCTACCTCAAGTCTGCCGTAACCGGCGAGCACAAAGGCGTCAACATCCTCTTTTACGGACCTCCCGGAAGCGGCAAAACGGAACTTACGCGTGTCATTGCCAAGGAACTGGGACTCACCGGTTACGAGGTGCAGTTCGCCGAAAAGGAAACCCGAAAGAAGGAGGAGCGTACCTCGCGACTGAAGTTCTGGAAGGCAGCGGGCAACGTCCTTTCGCAAACCAACACCAATCTTTTGGTGATCGACGAAGCCGAAGACGTCTTCAACGACCTGGGATCGTTCTTTTTCAGCGGACGCACCAACAAGGGAGAAATCAACCGCCTACTGGAAGAAAATCCGGTCGTCACGCTTTGGACCGCCAATTCGATTCGCAACATCGATCCCGCCATGCTGCGTCGCTTCAATATGGTGATTGAAGTGAAGTCGCCGGGGCTTGCCTATCGACGCGAGATGATCGACAAGGCGTTTGATCACCGACTCTCGAAAGGCACGACAGAACGGCTTGCCTTGACGGAAAACCTCTCGAGCGCCGTGATTCGATCGATTTCGGACATCGTTCGCGAAACCGACAAAACATCCGAGTCTCCTTCTGAGGACGAGATCATCGAGATGGCAGACCAGATGCTCAAGGCGCAGCACATGGGACGCGTCGTTGACAACAACACGCTGCTGCCGGAGCTCTACGAGCCTCAGTTTGTCAATTCCGAACTTGACCTTGATCACCTTCTGGAAGGTCTGCGTGCCGCTCGCTGCGGGCGTCTTTGCATCTACGGGCCTCCGGGTACGGGAAAGTCAGCTTATGCGGCCTACGTCGCTCGGGAACTCGGCATTCCGCTGATGCGCAAAACCGGCGCAGAACTTACGAGCTGCTACGTGGGCGTAACGGAAAAGCTCATTGCGGATGCCTTTGAGACGGCGCAGCGCGACGGCGCTTTGCTTTTGCTCGATGAGGTGGATTCGTTCCTTCGTGATCGCCAGGCGACTCGGTACAACTGGGAAGTCACGGCCGTCAACGAAATGCTGGCACAGATGGAACGCTTCGGCGGTTACTTCATCGCAACCACGAATCTGAAGGACGACCTGGATCCGGCTTGCCTGCGGCGTTTTGATCTGAAGACGAAGTTTGACTACCTGCGCCCCGAACAGGCCGTGGCGATGGCCAAGGCTTATGCGGGCAAGCTTGGTTTGACTGATGGCGTCGAAGCGCTTGACCGTGTGGCCGACTTTGGGAACCTGACGCCCGGAGACTTTGCGGCCGTGGGCCGTCAAGCGGCGTTCAGGAAACTTTCCGGGGCCGAGGATTTTGTCGAGCGTTTGGCTGTCGAGTCGAACTTGAAGGCTGCAGGGATGGGAAATCCGAAGCGGTGGATTTTGTAGTAAGTGATGTTGGTTGATGCAAGTTAATCAAATAATGCTTGAGTTTCTTGTAGCGACTAACGCAACTTCTATCAGAGGCAACGAGATAATGATTCAATAACATAAAGTTGCGTAAAACTTCTTTCAAGAAATATAGATGACGAAAAAGAAAACTACTTCCCCTAACAACGAGCCACTCGGTGACAAATCTGACAAATTGAATCCCGACGATTTTGACAATATTCTTAATTTTTTATCGGCTGAAGCGTGCGCCCAAAAGTATACCGAATCTTTCGATGAGGACACTGAAAATACGTTCGCAGATTCCTGGTACGATGCTTCAGATGAGTCAGATGAAGCGACCGTCGAAGAAATTGAGAATCTTGGATCTGCAACGGCCGTTCCAGCATCAGACGATGCAGTTGTTGATCGTTCCCAACGCACTCTCTGGACGCATAGCGACTGGGACGGTTTAAGCCGTCGATTTGAAATTTGCAGCCTCTGGCACTGGGCTAGCGGGCCGATTTTTCCGTTCGGTTCCGGCTTGATTGCGGCATGCGATCAAATTGGCAACCGCATGACATTCTTTAGGCTCGATGGTACCCGCGCAACGGACAGGTGGTTTGAAAATGAACATCCCGAAAGTGGCTCGTCTGATCTCTTGACCGAGATCATGCATTCTCCCCGGCGGTTTGCTTGCGCAAGAGTATTTCTCAAACCTAAAGGTGAAGAAGGCTATCGACTTTTTTCTGAAACTTTTGATCAGATTTCAGAGAACGTATACGTCGATGCTGCATCCTATTTTCAAAACGAAAGCGCTTGGGCGAAAAAAGGCGACGGTACTTTCATTGTGGTGCATGCTGACGGCACGGAATCGACAATTGAGAAGAGCTACGCAGCAATCCATTGCTTCAATCGTCACGCTGCCCCCGTGAGCACCACTCCGCCCCAGGTGAAATACGGTGAGGGACTGCATTGCAACGTGGCCGAACGTGGTTGCTGGGGGCTGATCAATTCCGAAGGTCAGGAAATTCTGACGCCACAGTTTGCCTATATTTTTGAGCAGGCAAACGGACTTTTCCTTTGCGTCAAGGATCCGGTTGAAGAACCGGACAATGGGAGTCTCATTTCGAGCGATGCCGAGATCTTCCTCTACAACGACCTGGGAAGACAAGTTCTACCTTGCTCTTATGAAGGCCTAAGCCCACTATTTAACCATGCATCAGAAGACAGCCTTTTTGAAGACGGTGTCCGCTTCTGGGCTAAAAAAGGCGGCCAATGGGGCATCATCAATGAAATGAATGAAGAGCTCAGCGGATTTATCCTCCCTGAAAAACCGTGTTCTATCAATGACGTTGCATGGAACAATCTGACGATCGTGACTCCCACCCCGGGGCCGAAAAATAAGCGGTACCTCGATAGAGACGATATCATCGACATCGTGTCCTGCGATTCGGTTCTTCTGGATCATGTTAACCAGCCGCATATTGAGACGGCTTTCAATAATCAGAATATTCTCGTTTCCGATCTAGACGAGGACGACAGCCAATACCGGTTTGTCTACATCAACGGTGTTTTCACCTTAGCCGACGAATTTGTTGCTGACGACAATAATTCCAACTTTGTACTCACTGATGCCGAGCTTAATTTCCTTGATCAGGTCAGTAACGGATGCTTCGGTTATTCCTACACCGGGGACTTATCAGATCCGATCGACAATTGGGAGAGAAAACCCATGATGGCAACAGAATGCTATGATGGTTGGCATCTGATTCAGCTCAACGTTGTGTCTGCTGGAGAGGTTGGTAGGTAATCTGCACCAGGAGGTGTTTTATGACAATAAAGAAAACCGAAGATAAGAAGCGTTGGGTGGATCCGAAATTCGAGTACCTCATTCGGATGTTCAGTCAACGTACTGGTCGTAAAGACTACGAGAATTTTGTAGTCAATACAATCTGGGCCAAACTACTCGAGCGCGGCTGCGAAATTCAGCCTATCACCCAGCAGATCGTTTTTGGCACCAGCGGAAAGCACTATTACATGGATCTCTATTTTCCGGCTGTAAAGCTTGCAATCGAATGCGACGAAGTTCACCATAAGGATCTTACAATCAAAGATAACGCCCGCGTTAAAGATATTCTCGACGCTTTAATTAAGTCTGAGGAAGAGAATGAGAATAAGGACAAACGCAAGATTACACCCTGGGAAAGACTCGCAGCCCAGAGATCCCAAGAAACATTTGAGGCAGCTTTCAGGCGCGTCCAAACATATGAAACTAGCTACTATGATATTCTGTGTCAGATCGACAAAATAGTTAATGAAATTATTACCCTGCGAGACGCTGCAGAACAAGAAAAGCCTGGTTCAACTGATTGGAAGGATCCGCAGGAAGAGATTAATGAGTTAAACCGTAAATCTCAAGCAGAACTTGTGGCAGGCTACTCTCCCGAATTTCATAACAAATTGAGCACCTATAATATATTTCGACGAGATCCCATAAAGAACTTACCTCGCAGAGGGTTGCTTATGCTTCCAAATCAAGAATACACTTTTTGGTATCCTCAGGCACCAAAAATCGAAAAGGATGGAACTCTTAAACCGAATGATGACGGCTGGATGAATCTAATTCAGGAAGATTTTTCAATCCTCGAAACTAATATCAAAAAACCTGATAAAACAGCTTCTCCTCCTCAAAGCAGCAAGGATTTTCTTCCCCGCCTGACATTCTTTAAGGGAAATAATGGGCTCGGAAAAAGTGTGTTCCGGTTCGCAGGCGTATACAAATTTGTTGAAGTTACTGAGAAAGGCCGACTTTTTCAGAGAATTGCCGACGGCATCCGGTGGAATCGCGGTCAGAACGATGAATTCCCCACGAAGATTGAGCTTATCAATCTGAACAACTGATCTCCACATAGAAGCAGGGGGTTACCTAACGGCTTCCCTCTGCGTCATCGTTCCTGCCGTTGCCGCACCAGCTTCTGAAGATCGCGCATTTTTATACTAGTCCGGATGGTCGAATGCTTTCGCCATCTCAATCTCTGGACAGCTTGCGTTGGTTAGCTGTCAGATGAGATTTGCCGGCCTGGAAAATCCGAAACGGTGGATTTGTAATGAGTGATGTTGGTTGATCCAAGTTATTCAAAAAGAACTTGAGTTTCTTGCTTCAACTAACACACAAGACTGAGCAATCGCCCGGTTTACTGGCGAGTGTGAGCTTGTCCTTGCTGGACGCATCACTATGGAACAAACAGGCCGCTGCGAGTGTCTATTCCGCATCTAGGACTTGCCACGAGCTCGCAACAGCTCGACTCCATTCTCCTCTTACCAATTCTGCAAGGCCGTCATGATGTCTTGGGAAGTAGAATGCTCGCACCTTGTTTCGGAAACGCCATGTCGCTTGCCTACGTTCCACTTCATTCACTACGACGCGCTTTCGTTGCCGCTACCTGTGCGCTCGTCGGATCTTTCGTCTCCCCGGCCTCATTCGCCTGGGACCTGACGATCCTGCACGTCAACGACGTCCATTCGGCGGCTGCCGGCGTTAATGACCGCGGCCCCGTCTACGACGACACCGATGCCGTCGGCGGCCTCGCCCGAGTTACGGCGCTCGTAGCCGACGAGAAAGCAAAAGCGAAGGTCCAAGGCAAAGCCGTGCTGGCGCTCGATGCCGGCGACTTTTGGCAGGGGACTCACTTTTTCAGAACGGGCGGCATGCCTTGGGCTCGAGAAGCCATGCAGCGAATGCCCTGGGACGCGGTCACACTCGGCAACCACGAATTCGACCTAGGATGCGAAACACTTGCCCGGTATGTGAAGGCCCTTCCCTTTCCGGTTCTCGCCGCGAATCTTGAAAAGAATCCCGCCTGCCCGCTCTCAACCGCGCCGCTTCCTGCAACCGTCGTAAAGGACTTTAATGGAGTCAAGGTCGGCATCATCGGTCTGGCCAACGATGAAGGCAAAGACATTTCCGAAGCCTGTCCCGAAACGAATTTTGCCGATCGAGCTGCGGCGCTTGGACGTGCCGCGGCGGAACTTGAAAAAGCGGGCGTGACGCACATCATCGCAGTGACGCATGTGGGCTACGAGTCCGATCAGGCGCTTGCCCGCGCGGTGCCTGCTATCGATGTGATCGTCGGAGGCCACACCCACAGCGTTCTCGGGGATCATCCGCATTCAGAAGGCCCCTACCCGACTGTAATTCCGCATGACGACGGTTCACAGACGCTCGTGGTGCAAGCGGGTCGTTCAACGCGCTATCTCGGAAGGCTCTCTGTTTCTTTTGACGATGCGGGTCGCATCGTGCAGTTTAAGGGCGACCTCGAAGAACTCATACCGAGCCTTCGTCGCGACGAGGCGATGCATGAATTCGTTGAAAGATCGCTTGAAGCCATTCGCGCCGATCAGGAGCGTTTCGTGGGCGTCAATTCATCGACGCTTCCCGACGGGCTCGATCCCTGTCGAGAAGGCGACTGCCTCTCGGGAATGACTACCGCCGACGCGTTTCTTGCCTGGGGCCGGTCACGAGGTGCGGTTGCGGCAATTTTGAACGGCGGTGCCATACGGGCCGCTATGCCGGTCGGTCCCGTCACCTACGCCGATCTTCTCGACATTCACCCGTTCGGGAACCGTATTCAATTGGCCGACGTCTCGGGCGCGGTGCTTCGGGAGGCTCTCGAACACGGCATCTCGGAACCCGATGTGATCGGCCCGCGAGTCCTGCAGACCGCGGGGCTTCGCTATCGACTGAATCCGTCAGCCCCGGTGGGACAACGCATCGTGTCCGCTGAAATACTCACGGAAACAGAAAACTGGGAGCCGATTCAGCCCGAGAACGTCTATCGCATCGTCACGATCTCCTACCTTCTGGGCGGAGGCGACCATTTTTCGATGCTCGGGCAATACAGCAAGATTCTGGAAACCGGCCCACTGGAAGTCGACGTTCTTGAAGCCTATCTTCATGAAAAACAGGACCGGGACAATCATCTGCCTACGCCTGTACCAGGGCGGATCATCGGGATGCCTGTCCGTTGAGGTTGGGCAGATTCAAGTGTTTCAGGTACTTTTCGCGTCAGCAGATAACCGTGCGAGCCGCAAATCCGCTTTGTGCGAGGCAGACTTCGGGTAACTAGATTGTCCTTTTCCTGACTCGACATCATCGCTCTTCTTACAACACAAATGCGATTTGCATCGCGCATACATTAGCTTTCTGCTGTCTGCTCTTGTCCACAACGAAACCTGCCTAGACTCTTAACACAAATTTTTCCACATCGTTTTGAACGCATTAGCAGTTATCACTCACCTTCCTTTCAAGAGCTTATGATCTTTTTAGCCAATTGAAGACAGTTGACAATTTGATATAGTCAGGACTATGGAATAGATAGATAACTACCTGCAGACATAGTTCCTAAAAACCTGAATCCCTCATGAACGTAGTTTTGCCATTCGTCGCGAGAGATTTCATGTTGTAAAAATAGCCAAGCATTGGGCGTTGCACTAGAAACAGTTTACAAATGGTTCAGTAATGCCGTCTTAATTAGGGGGGGGGGCGGAACAAGCAACTGACAGTGCGGCAGACAGCGTGGACTTCCAAGGATTGAGGTTTCCAAGCTTATCCCCGAGCAGAAAGCCAAGATCAGCTCAATGAGGACTGGCAATAGAAAATCTTCCTGGTCGTCAATAACTTACGAATCCATAAACGTAATCTGGTTACACAATGAGCCGCAAAGTACTAGGAACGAATAGAATTGTTCTTTCTGCCTCCCTACAGCTCAGACTTGAATCCTGTTCAGACGTTAAAAACGAAAAATCCGCAACCGAACTCTTGCTAAGGTTGAATGTCTCAAAATACGCACAGAGAACTCCATGAAAAACCAACACGCAGCACACGTCGAATTCTCAAAATTATTTGATTCGAAGAAGTGCACTACGCGGCCTCCGGATGTTAACTTTTCAATCTTCCCGTCAAGAGAGAAGACACAATAGCCGAATATTCCCTATTTCAGCCCTATCCTGTGAGTTTAATGATGTCTACTGAAAACTTTCAGAATGTTCCAGTTGAATTTAAGCGTATGGTTGAATCCTTCTATGGATGCACAGCGGGAAACATAAATAGTCCTATATGGCTGTGCGGTCTGGAATGGGGCGGCGGTCATGACCCCAGCGTACCCATCCCCATTCAAGATCTTGAACCTTATGGCTTTGAAGAACTACACTGCTGGACCGCGAAGGAGTTTTGGGCCAATTTCTGGGCCAGCGAAAGCAAATTCTGCCAGGCAGTTGTTAAGCTTCTAATCGGCATTCGCGATGGAGAATATACCAGCAGAAAACGACCGTGGAATCTCGATTTTCTACCGGAAACAAATTTGATCAGACCTAAAGGTCTGCCACTAACTTTAAATGCCTTCCCCATTTCAATGCATGGGACGGCTCAAAGATGGAATAGCTGGAATACCTATCAAGTCAGGCTGGCCGATGGCACACCCTTGCTATTAAAGGATTGGACTAATCTGCATACTTATGATGATTATTCAAAATTTGTGTTTCAATACCGTACAAGTACGTACTCAAATGAATTGCAAAAAAGACGTCCTCAGTTAGTCGTATGTTTTGAATACAATGATGGCCGCGAACGATTGTTCGGTGTTAAAGAAGGACAATTGTCGCTGCCAGATAGTTTTCCATGTTCTGGAAGCGGAAGCAATGATTGTTTCCTTTACTTGGTTCCTTACACCAATTCGGATACATACTCACTTATTCTCGTCACTCCGTTTCCCCAAGGTAGCTATGGCGAAAACAGCGGCGAAAAAATTAAAATCGTCACCAAAAAGATCACAGAGATCGGACGGAAATATTTCGGTGAGAACTGGCTTAAATCGTGGCCTCGGAAGCGTCAGCCTGATCTGCTCTCAGAATCCGAAGAAAATGAATACACCATTTTGCTCAATCGAAAAAAGAAACTGACAGATGTTGTTCATGCCGCCAGTTTTGAGTTAGCTAAACTCGAAATTCTTGAATCTCAACTTTCAAACGATAAAAGTAAAGAATGTAAAACAATTCTTGATCATATTCTTTCTGCGAAACAAGAACAACATCTGTTGATGACTCACCTAACTAAACAAATCCTCGTTCTTGACAAGCATATAACCGACATGAGAACAGCCTTTAAATACCAGCATTTTACGTAGTTTCCCGTTTAATTCTCACAAAAAATAAGGACATCAAGTAGTAATTTTCGTTAAATACTTGATCGCCTTCCCACATTCATAAACTAAAGATTTTCGAACGAATTAGAATGTATTTGACATGGAATTACTTTAAAATCATGCCTGGAAGGTTTCAGTGAAAATTTTCTAGCCTGTGCTCGCGAGAGTGGCTCAATATGCATCAACAGTCGTTAGGTGGCTATAATACAATGCGAGAGGTGGTTGCTGTTTGATCTGCAATCATCATGCCGCGAGGGTAGCAGCGCTACTTACCTAATTTAGATACTACAAGGAGTCTCCCATGGACCTCAAAGAAGAACTAAATAAAATCGCGAAAAGAATTGATTCTGAAGAAAAAAGAGAAAAATATTTAACTGAAGCAGCCACAACGATGGGGCTGGTCGTTCCTTTCATCAGAGCTCTTGGATACGATGTTTATGACGTCAACGAAGTGTGCCCTGAATACGTTGCAACTTCTAGCGACAAAAAAGATCAACGAGTTGACTATGCCATTCTGAAAGATGGCACTCCCATTATTCTTATAGAATGTAAGGCTTTGGGAACTCCCCTCGAACAAGGTCAAGCTGATCAACTACGAAAATACTTTGGAAATGGAAATTTTAAAGCTCCTGTAGCAATTCTCACTGACGGCAACATCTACAAGTTCTATACCGATCTTGTAAAAGAGAATGTCATGGATAAAAGTCCCTATATGACATTCACTTTGTTAAAAATGAGTGATCGCCTTATTCCTGAAATACAAAAACTTAGTAAAGAGTCATTTAATCCTGATGAAGCCGTCAGTGCTGCGGAGAAGTTGAAGTATACGGGAATTTTTAAAAAATTCTTCGATGAAAATGTAGAAAATCCGCAAGATGATTTAGTTAAATTCTTCATCAAAAAAAGCGACTATGGCTCTAATGTCACATCAAAGCTTGTAGAAAAATTTAGACCGATCTTAAAAGATGCAATTAATGGCTATATCATTGACCGCATCAATGAAAAATTTTCTCAAGCTCTTGAAAATACTAAAAAAGACGAAGAAAAGAGAGCAGCTGAGGCAGAGGAAAGAGAAGCTGCAGCCGATCAAGATCGGGTAGTAACTACCGACATTGAACTAAATGGTTTTTACATTGTCAAGGCCATTCTTGCTTCTGTCGTGCCCGCTGAAAAGATTGCAATGCGCGACAAAAAGACTCGATTCCTAGTTCTCTTTGATGACAATATTCAGAAACCCATCGTTAAGTTCTACTTCGATGATCCTGATCACTTGTCGGTCGAGCTTGTCAACGATGATAAAACTGGCGACAAACATGAAATTGAGAAACTTGACGATCTCTATAAATTTGCCGACCAGATGAAACATCGCGCCCTTTCGTACATGAATCCTACTTCGGTTAAAGCCTAGATTCCTCAATTATAAAGTCCGTCAGATTTCCCTATTCTGGCGGACTTCACCAGATGTCTTTCTTCCTCCTTTTACTATTTCAATATTCCCTAGTATTGTTCTGAGAGCCCAAACCACAAAATTTCTCTAGACATAATTCCGAAGCATCTCTCCTCCTCTCTTCCCCGCTACAATCGAATCAGGCAGTACTTTTCCCGCGAGGTAGCTCATGCTCAACCATCGTCTCAATCTGGCAATTGCCCTTTCCTCAGCCCTGATTCTCGCCGGCTGCGCCGGCTCGCCCGAGCGCACTGATTTCGTTGAGATCGGAAACAATACATACACGATCAGCGCCTCGAGCGACTCCACCGACAACGGCGGCATCGTCCGTGTGGAGCTGATCAAGCAGGCTCAGGAATTCTGTGCGAAGAAAGATCTCAAGTTCCGCTTGCTCAAGTCTCGCTTCAATGACGGCAACGACGATAAGAGCGCTACAGCCACCATTGACTTTGTGTGTGAATCGTCTACGGCCGCTGTAGCCAATCAGCCTGTACATCAGTTTCCCATGACCGAAGTCCCCTCAACCAAAGTTCCTTCGGTCCTAGTGCCATCAGCTCAAAAGCGTTAAGCAACGCAAGCTGATCAATCACCAATGAAGCCGCTAGCGGTCTGCCAATCGCATAAACCGCTGGCGGTTTCTTTTCGAGATCATTTGACCTTCGACGCTTCGTCCCACGTCGTTGTCAGGCACAATGGACGCTAATCCAGTCGCTTAATTCAGTCCGAATGACAGCTTGTGCTTGCCGTCGTTACCGCCGCCGACTAACCTCTCCCGACGATTCAATCAAGCAACTGATTCATCCCGACAAGATGCAAATAAGGATCCCGCGTAGCCATATCAAGCAACAAGTCGTCAAAACCCATGCGGGAAAAAATCCAGTAGTGAAAAACGGCGTCCTCCGCGACCGGCAGTTGTTCGCATTTGGCCTGAAGGGCGCGCAACACTTTTATTCCGACTTTCTGATTGCGATATTTGCATTCAGCCACAACACAATGCCGTCTTTCGTGATCGGCTCCAACCATGTCAATCTCCGTGCCGTCTCTCCACCATCGACCCAGAGTCGTCACAGAAAACGGCAACTTCCCGGAAAAGCGGAGTCGTGTCAGGTATTGACGACAGACCTGCTCAAAAGATTCCGCTGCGAAATCCGCAAAACAAGGCTCTACGGTCGCTTTCCATTCTGAAAGGGCCTCTTGCCGCGTCATGATCAGAGTCGGATTGTTGGCTAAAAACCGGAACCAAAATTTCACGTACGGATCGGCAATGCGATAGAGTCCTCGAGACGCATTTCCCAAATCGCCCGGACCTGCGAAGACGGGAAATTCCTTCACGACCAAATCCATGTCTTCCAGTACGGACAAATATTTGGAAAGCGTTCGCGTATCCACCAAGCTCTTCTGCGCAATTTCGTTTCTTGAAGTTGACCCGAAGGCAATCGTTTGAAGAATGGCGTTATAGGTGGCAGGATCCCGAAATTCCTGCCTCAATACCGATTGAGCCTCGTCATTGAGAAAACCGTTAGATCTCAGAATATTGGCGGCGAGATTTTCCGTCATTGAACGTTGTGGATTCACGCCCTGCCAGAAATAAGGGATTCCGCCCAACACGGCGTATCCGCGAAAAACGTCATCCACAGAGTAAGAAGGCACAAATTCGGCGACCGTCTGAAAAGGAAGCGGACGAACTTTCATAACGGTCCTCGCTCGTCCGTAAAGAGGATTCTTTTCTCCCAAAACTTCTTTGGCGATAAAAGACACGGCGCTGCCGCAAAGCACAAGCAGAATGTTTTCTCGAGACAGCTCCTCGTCCCAAAGCGCCTGAAGCTCGGAGAGTATGCTCGGGCGCTCCTTGGCAATGTACTGAAATTCATCAATGACAATCACCTTGCGAGCCGGTGACGGCTGAGTCGCAAGGGCCCTGAGCGCCGAAGTCCATTCGAGATAGCGCAATTGCGAATTTCCGCAAAATGTTCCGACAGCCTGAGAAAAACGATCCAATTGGTACGGATCTTTCCATGCTTTCGCTGTGTAGAAAAAGGTGGGTTTTCCTTTACAGAATTTTTGGATCAGCGCTGTTTTTCCAATGCGCCGATGACCGTAAATAATTGCCATTTCGGCTGCTGCGCTGTCGTACGCATCCTGCAATGATTCAAGTTCACCGACGCGGCCAAAGAAATCTGTGTCGCCCATCTTCTGCTCCTGCATCGACTGTTTTTATTTTCCTGATTTAACTATTAAAGATTATGTTCAGCCAGATCGCAATCTGCCAGATCATAATCTTCACACTGTTCCTATCGCTTTCCGACACGCTCAGATCTGCCGCAATTCAATCGGCCTTGAGCAAATCATTTCACTTCGTCGTCGGACAAAGTGCCAAACCCTCTGGCCTCATTGCCTAATCCATCTGCGCTGCAAACCGCTACGCCTCGATGAACGGCCTACACCCCGCTAAGCGGGTCCCCACCATTAAGCGAGGCTTCGGACTTGACACAGTCACCCCCTGAGCCGAGGTTGATCTCGACTCGTTACGTCGTCATGGTAAGGAGGATGATGCAAGGATAGAATCGAAGGAGACTCTCTGACGAGACTGTTTAGTGTCAACCAAATCAGGTCTTTGTAAAAAAGCTGTCGACAGTTTTAGGCAAAAACCAAAGAACTGTCTACTTATTCAGTCACACCGCAGAAAACTGTCAACCAATTTCAGGCAAGGACAGAGACCTGCATATATGCATCAAAATTCTGGGAATTTGATGCATGCACGCATGCTATTCCTAGGAATTTGATGCATGGACGCATGCTATTTCTCGGAATTTGATGCATTTTGCTCCAAATACCCTGCACTGAGACAAGCAAAAACTCTGGAGAAGAAAGGATGCAACGAATTGCCATGGACAAGCAGTTCGCATAAAAGCATTACGAAGCAAAGCGCCTGATGCTTCTGGCTTTGGAAAAGCAGAAAGCGAGCTTTTCGAGCAAAGTCACTCAATGAAAGCGGTTGTGGTCCAGGTGATTGAGCGGCAGACCGTCTCTTCCCGACACGCTCAGATCTGCCGCAATTCAGTTGGCCTTGAGCAAATCATTCCACTTCGTCGTCGGACAGTGTGATAAATACTCTCGCCGCATGGCCCACTCCGCAGAACACTTGGCACTTGCGAGCGTCACCACCTTGCCGCCGAACTTCTCGTTCAGGGCCTCAATCGAAGCCTGAATCCGCTCTCGGCGTTTCAGAACCTCGATCTCATCCGTGTCGAAAAGCGTCGTCGGCACCAAAGAGTGTTCAACCGGCACCAGGTCGGCAAGCATGACACCCGCTTTCTTGTACCCGTATCCTTCCTTGAAAAAGGCTCGCACCAGATCGTGCGCAGCCCGGGTAAGCGTGATCACATCCGCGCACGCGTGTGGCAACGGTCTGTATTCGACGACTGCGTGATAACGGCCGTTAGCTTTAAACGGATCCGTATGAAACATCACTCCCACCGTTTTGGCGGTGCAGCCCTGCTTACGCAACACATTGACGGCTTCGGCCATGTGAACCGATACGGCCGCAAGAATGGCGTCCATGTCGCTGCATGTCACGGCAAAGCTACGTGTCCGAACAATCTGTTGCCGCGGCTGCGGATGATCTTCCAAAGGGATGCAGGAGACACCGAGAATCTCTCTGTGCGTTCGCTCAAGTACGACCGTAAAGCGCCTGCGAATGAGTGAAGCGTCCATCCGGGCAAAATCAAGCACCGTCTTCACGCCCATGGCTTCCAATCTCTCGCGGTTCCTGGAGCCGATTCCCCAGATTTCCTTGATCGGCGTAATCGCCATGGCTTTGTGTTGACGTTCCGACGTCAGCTCCAGCCAATTGACAACGCCGTTAAAAACCGGATAGGTCTTGGCAAAGTGGTCGCATAGTTTGGCAAGCGTCTTGGTGGGGGCAATCCCTGCGCACGTCGGAATGCCGACCCACTTGTAGACGCGCTGCCGTATGGATTGCGCCAACGCGGTCAAACGTGCCGGATCCCCGTCTTCCACCCCTGTTAAATCCCCAAACACTTCATCGATGGAATACGACTCCATACGCGGAATCATGCCGGCAACGGTTCTTTGCATCCTCCCTGAAATCGAGTTGTAAAGCTCGTAGTTGGAAGACAATACGGCCACCTTGTTGGCTTCAACGATGTCCCTGACCTTAAAAAGCGGCATGCCGCGCTTGAGTCCCACAGATTTGGCTTCCTTGGTGAGCGCCACGATGCAACCGTCATTGTTGGAAAGCACAACAACGGGCTTGCCGCGCAGCTCGGGACGGAAAAGCCGCTCGCAGCTGCAGTAAAACGAATTGCCGTCCAGATGGAGAAAAATAGGCGTAGACATTTGCATACGAATCTTGTTTTGAGGTAGGATACGTTATTCGTATACAAATCGCAAGTGCGAGAATCCCATGGAAAAAAGCAAAAAACAGCCTTCGTCCCAAGAACACAAACCGGTTGGAAGACCTCGTCTGACCAATGAGTTGCTCGATGTCAATCTTCAGGTTCGCGTGACCAAGAAGCTTGCCGACACCTGCAAGTCACTGGGCGGCGCAAACTTTATGAGACCCCTGCTTGAAGCGGCAACTCAGCGGGCAATGGCACTCAAGAAACTGGCTCCCGCTCGTCCCGGTGAAGAATCCGAAGGCATCAAGTTCATCGACCTGACGGTTCAGTGCGGCTTTCCCTCCCCTGCTGCGGACTATGCCGAAAACGACCTGTCGCTCAACGACTACTTCGTGAAAAACCGCGATGCGACTTTCATCATCGAAGCACGCGGTGACTCCATGATCGATGCCGGCATTTACGAGGGTGACATTCTCATCATCGATCGCTCCGTTGAACCGCGTCGCGGCGACATCGTGCTCGCCTACCTGCAAGGGGACTTCACGCTCAAAAAGCTTGAGTTCGTCGACGGCAAACCGGAACTGCATCCGCAAAACAGCTCCGGCAACTACCCGGTCATTCACCCGGGCGAATACGACGACTTCCAGATCGAAGGCGTTCTGGTCGGATCCGGCAGAAGGTACAGAAGCTGACAAGGAAGAAGCGCATGGAGTCCAACAAAGGCACATCGGTTACACGCTTCGGCTGCGGCCCCGATGACGAAGACATCACGATTCACTTTTACGAAAGTCAAGGCCGCTTTGAAGTACAGAACAAAGACATCGCCGGCCCGATGATCTTCGCAACGGACGATCTGCTTGAGCCGGAGGTTCCGAAAGGCGCAAGGCTTTTGGTCAACGAAAAGAAGACCAAAGTTGACGAGAACGGTTGCTACGTTTTCCGTAAAACCGACGGCAGCGAAGGCTTTGACATTGCCATTGTGGAACTGCTCGACGACGGCGCCTACCGCTGCACGTACGACAGCAAGAAGTCGGAAATCCGTTCCGACCTTTCCGAGCTGGAGCTGATCGGCCAAGTATGGGAAGCTCAGACGATGGTCGAAATTGCTGACGGAGACACGATCGGAAACGGTAAACTCGTGCCTCCGAAAGACCCAAATGAGAAGTTTAAAGTGTGGTTCCCATTTTGGACGGCAGTGTAGTCAAGATTGATTGCGGCAATGCGAGAGGTCGTTGTCATTTGATGACGACCTCAAGATTCTCCGCGTGACTCGTCAAAATTCGAGCCATCCAGCGGAGACATCTTAATTTCTACGTACCTCCCGGTCAGCAACGTAGCCATTGGAGCGTCCACTGCAAAGTCCCCGGAACAAGTAACGTATAGATCAAGACATTCCTGCAGCAACAGGCTTGCCAGAACGCGAGGAAAATCTCGGACTTGCTCTATCCCATCCAGCCAGACGTACGCCATCTGACCTTCTACGAGTCGTGACTTGACATAGTCGTGCAACTTTTTAGCTTCGCTGAACGGCTCGGCTGCGGGCTCTTCCAAATTGATAAAGACAATCCGCTCCTCCTCCACTCCGGAGGCAATCAAAGCTTCGCGCCAAAGAACCTGCACCGTTGACTTGCAATCAGGCTCACACTTAAGCACCTTGACGATTTGCCTGTCGCGAAAGTCAAGAAGCAACTGTAGACAGGTCGGTTGTGGAACTTTAGGCATGGTTCAGAGAAACGCAGGTAGCTGCACAGGCTATATTTCGTGAAACAACTTTCAGAGCAAGGCATACTATGCCAAAAGCAATCTTTGTCGGCGCAACGTCCGGCATCGGCAAAGAGCTCGCATTACAGTTACTTGCCAAAGGCTGGTAACTCGGCATTGCGGGCAGACGCACCGAGCGTCTCGAAGAAATCAAGACCAAAGCGCCCGAGAAAATCCATACACGCCGCATTGACGTGCGCTCTGACGATGCCGCCAGCGACCTGCTTGCTCTGATCGCTGATCTGGGCGGAATGGACCTGTACGTTCACTGCTCCGGCATCGGTTGCCAGAACATTGATCTCAATCCCAGTGCAGAATTGAACACCATTGCAACCAACGTTGACGGCTTCGTGCAGCTTGTGGACTGCGCCTTCTCCTACTTCTTGGGGAAAGGCGGTGGCCATCTGTGCATCATCAGTTCGATTGCCGGCACGAAAGGCCTCGGAGCCGCCAGTGCTTACTCAGCCTCAAAGGCGTTTCAGAACACCTACCTGGACGCTCTAGAGCAACTATCGGTGATGCGGAACTGCCCGATGATTTTTACCGACGTGAGACCCGGCTTCGTGGACACGGATCTGTTGGCCGATGGCAAGAGCTATCCGTTCAAGATGAACGTCGCGAATGTCGCCTCCTCCATTGCCAAAGGCATTGAAACGAAAAAACGCGTTTTGGTCATTGACTGGAAATACAAGCTCCTCGTCTTTTTCTGGCGTCTGGTGCCGCAGCGTCTTTGGAAGTTCTTCCCGATCAAGAGCTAAACGCGGAACAAAACGCTATTTCCGTCTGACCGCTTCGATGGAAGATTACCGAAAAACTCCGTCTTTGCTTTTCAGCCTTCAAGCATCGTGAGCGGCCCCATCAAAGATTGGTAAAATAAAAACCAAAAATACACCTAATGAATATTTTTTAGCCTACTTTTAGGAGTGTTTTATGTCAGAACTTGCCAGCTTAAATCTCAAGCTGCCGTCCACGCTAAAAAATGACTTTACTCAGACGGCTGAAGCTCTCGGCATGCCTGCTGCAACGGCACTTAAAGTTCTCATTACCCGTTTTGTTGAAGTAGGAGGCTTTCCTTTCGACGTGAGAATTCAACGCCAGGGCTTTAACTGGAATGATCCTCGCATCATTAGAACCTACCATCAAAATGGGAAACTGATGATGCCTGCCCAGTGGCGCGATGAGGACGACGATGATGATGATGTCGAATAATCTGCCTTCTCCTTTCGAAGTATGGCAGCTTGCCTTTTATTTTGACGACAAACCTGAGGTCTTCAAATACCGTCCCGTCGTAATTCTCGACATCAACTCAGACACCGGCGAAGTTTTAGTCGCCGGTGCCAAGGTAACAAGTCACCCACCGCGCACGGACTGTCCCGGAGAGGTTGCTTTGCAGCATTGGAAAGAGGCTGGATTGCTCAAGCCATCGGTTGTTCGTTGCACAAAGATTGCCCAATTTTGTCTTAGCGACTTCGACGGCTGTTCCCGCTACGGACGTCTGTCAAAAGACGATGAGATTGCCGTCACAAATGCCTTGACAGAACTTGGTTACTTCGGACGTACAAATACTGAGATCTCAAGATCCTGACTGTCATTAAGCTTCTCAGAAAACGCGCCTATCATCCCCGGATTCGAAATAGGCGCGATGCTGTAGTGTGCTCTGGGATTCCTGACCACTTCCGAGCATTACATGTTGTCTTTTCTCCTCTCTTTCCTTCGGCTTCCTTCTCTTTTCCTCCTTTTTTTCGGTCATTCCCCGAAAAACTCCGTCTTTGCTTTTCGGCCTTCAGGCATCTTGAGCGGCGTCCATAACTTCAAAACATGCCCATTCATTTTTTGCGCTCATCGGCAAGTTAGCGTGACCTACTTTGGCCGATTTAACAAGTCCGGAAAAACGTCCCTCTTCCCACTCTCGTGTTTTTACTCTTTATAACTTGTCAACCCAAACTCTCGGCCCTTTAGATAATCAAGGCAACCGGAGAGTTTGGGGTTCGGGAAGCGTCCGATTTTTCTTAAATTCAAATCAGACGTAGGTTTTACTTCTGCGCCTTTGCATAAGCAGCGGCGTTTTCACCCGCAATCTTGCCGTACACAAGACCGATGATGGCGGCAAATCCAACTTCGTTGGCATACGCTTCGTGGCCGGACGTGGCGCCTGCTGCATAAAGGCCGGCAATGGGCTTATTGTCGGCATTCAATGCCTGAGCCTTTTCGTCTGTCTTGATGCCGCCGTAAGTAGACTGCATGGACGGCGTCACAAGAGCTGCGTAGAACGGAGCCTTTGCAATCGGATACTGGATGCGACGATTGAATTCCGGGTCTTTACCTGCTTGGCAAGCAGCCATATAGTCCTTCATCGTCTTGATGAAGGCTTTCTGATCGACCTTGAGCTTGGAGGCCAACTCTTCGACCGTGTTGGCTTTGACAAAATAGCCGGCCGCTGCATAGTTACGCATTAATTTGAGGTTATCCATCGCCGTCTGATCAACAATGGCATAAGCCTCGTGCCCGGTCTGCTTCATCATGGCCCGGCTCTTGAAGTTAATGGAAGCGTGACCTTCATCAACAAAGCGCTTGCCTTCGTGATTGATCAAGATGTTGTAAGGCGTAATAGCCGTGAGCGACACGCCGTCTCGAGCAGTCAGCGGATGGCACAGATAATTGGCCTTGATTTCCTGCATGGCAACCGTTTGAGCACCAACCTTTTGAGCCATCAGGATGCCGTCGCCGGTCAGCGAAACAGCGCCAGTTGTCGGACGACCAACCCATTCAGGAGCCCACTTCTTAACCAACTCATGACTTGCTGAAAAGCCACCCGTTGCCATGACGACAGCCTTGGCATTGACTTTGTAGCTACCGGCTCCGGTCTTGACCGTTGCGCCGACAACCTTGCCGTCCTTCATAAGCAGATCCACAACCTGGCTATTGAGTCGGTAGTTGATGTTGTCGTCTGCAATCTTCTTGAACAGGGTTCGAACAATGTGCGGTCCCGGTGCTGATCCGTCTTTCGTAATATGGAACCACTTGTCCTTTTGGAATCGACCGAAAGGAACTCCGAGATCCATCAGCCAGTCAACAAGCTCGCCGCCGCGCATTGCATAGGTTCTGACATTCTTTTCATTAATCGGAACTTTTTTCGTAGCGGCTTGCTTGACAAGAAAGTCGGCGTAGTCCTTGGCAGTCGCATTTTCAATGCCATGTTGCTTGGTGAGAAAAAGTTACCAAATAACAACACAAATTCGATCTAAATGTCAAATTTCTTGACAAATAGAATCGGGGGGGGTAGCGTGAGTCAGTCCTTAGGAGGATTTAATATGAAACGAACTGTCAAACTTTCTATATTATCCATTGCTGTTATTTCAGCAATCTCTGCAAATGCATCAAATTCATATCGTGCTGACAAAGATGCAGTGATTGACGGGAACTATACTATAGATGAACCCGACTACTTTCTGGAATTCACAGATAACACAAAGGGACTAGCTGGCATATACGCGCCAGGCTACACAACATCCTTCACCGGGGAAAATATCACTCTGAACGTTAATTCTCGTCAAACAGAAGACAAATCCATTTCCATTTATTCGGCTAACGCCACCACAAGGCTCAATCTTGGAACCTCCACCAGTAAAGTAATTATCAATTCATATAGCGACAACTTTTCCAGTGCCATTATGGCGCAGTCATCATCAAATGTCGCATTAAACGGATCGGATATTAAAATTCACGCTGAATCAACAAATGATGAAGCTCGCGCACTAGAAATAAGCGGCGGAGCTATTGTGAACATTGGTTCAGATTTAACTCAAAATGTTGATATTTCGGCACAAGGGAATGATACGTCTATGGGATTATTTGCCCTTCAAGGTGGACAAATAAATATTAAATCCAAAGATGTAACTATCACTACAAATGGGTATTACGCCTTGCTGGCACAAAATAATACTGAAACTAGTGAGGCGCCAGATGGTTCATCAAAAATTACCATTAACGCGGACAATACATCCATTTCCGCAACGGGTGCAGATGGTGCAGGAATTATGGCCTTTTCGAATGGCCAAGTTGAAATTAATGGGAATTTAACAGTAAACGCCCCAACAGCAATTGACACTCGAGGAAATGCCACAATAAACATTAACCAAAATGGAGGAGGCACTGTTGTTTTAAATGGGGATATTGTCTTTGAAACTCCAGGCCCTAGCAAAAACAGCGGAAATGTTATTAATTCCTATGTTAACATAAACCTTGAAGGCTCCAATTCGTCTTGGACCGGAGCTTTAGTAAAGCTTTATCCAACTGACAATAAAGACAATCCAAACTATACCACTGTAGAGGGTTTTAAACTAAACCTATCTGATGGAGCACAATGGAATGCCACTGAATACAAGGGCTCTACCCCTGATGGAGGCACACTTGAAGCTCAGGCAGTGAACAATTTAACGTTAGATGGCGGCGTTATCAATTCTAGTTCCTCCTCACAAACCATAGCCGTAGAAAATCTGACCGTCACTGAGAACGGAGGCAAGTTTAATTCAGCCACAGTACAAGGCCAGGACGGGCAATTCTCCACGGCAAAACTGGACGTCAAAACTGTATCTTCAAGTCAAGATGGCACGATGACGGTCACATATACTGGTATTACATCAGATCAGATCAACAGTGAGAATTCCAGCAGTCTGAACGCTATCACAAGTAATGACGTTTCCAAACGAGAAGTTGTAGAAGAAGGCAATATCAAGGGGACGTGGACTCGGGATGAAAACGGCGAAAACTTTTCCAAAAACGCCAAGCTCACCGACTACGGTGCTCTCAACTCCATGACATTCGTGCAGTGGA
>ERZ791868.462-NODE-462-length-33610-cov-7.617434_pt1 | contig 33610 bp, 37 predicted proteins | sample MGYA00510281_ERZ791868 | MGnify/ENA primary metagenome ERZ791868 (study PRJEB30046, sample SAMN00792046) | human gut metagenome | study: EMG produced TPA metagenomics assembly of the A metagenome-wide association study of gut microbiota in type 2... | reverse complement strand
AACGACAGCGCCCGCATGGCCAACCTCGAATTCCTGACCGAAATGATCGCGATCTGCGGCGAAGTGGGACCGGAGAAACTGGTGCTGCATCCCAGTTCCGAACCGATTGCGGACGGGGAGCGCGAGCAGCGTATCCGGAACAGCATCGCTTCGATCGGCATATTGCGCAGGGAGGCGGCGCGGATCGGCGCGCAGCTGTGCATTGAGGACCTGCCCCGCACGTGCCTCGGGCGGAACTCGGCCGAGCTGCTGCGCATCATCGCCCCTTATCCCGAGGTGAAAATCTGTTTCGACACGAACCACCTGCTTTCGGAGGACCTGCTGCACTTCGTCGAGGCGTGCGGCGACCGGATTGCGACCGTCCATGTCTCGGATTACGACATGGTCGATGAGCGTCACTGGCTTCCGGGCAAGGGCAAGATCGACTGGCCCGCGCTGTACGGGGCGCTGATGAAGGCCGGTTACAAGGGCGTCTTCATGTACGAATTGAAACGCGGCGAGGGATCGTTCGGCGAAATGGTCGCCATTTACGAAAAGCTGGCCTCCGACGCGGCGAAGCTGGAATAACGCCGCTCCCGAAGAGTGCGAAAAAAAGAGGTTACGGCAATTCGTAGCCTCTTTTTCTGTGGGCCCAGAGGGGCATGATCCCACGACCTTCGGATTATGAGTCGTAATTTGTCGATTTTTAGCTGTTTTTGGTAATTTCTATATTGTTTTGTAAATGCTTGTATTTCAATGGCAAATATAGCTATTTTATTTCACTTGGTTTTTGTTGGTTTCGATTAAATCCGTATATTTGTGTCTAAATTGTGTGTCTAAAATCAAAATTTATACACAAAATGAACTACTCGAAAGACGGTGTGACGGTGGCCGCAATGTTCGATTCAGCCCATCCGAAAAAGTCCGGGAAGTGCTCCGTAAAAATCCGTGTTACCTACAATCGAGTGCGTCACTATTATCCGACCGGGAAAGATTTGATGCCGGCGGAGTGGGACGCCCTGCCAACAACAAAAGCCCGTGCACTTGTGGAGATACGCAAGGACATCGAAAGCAGCTACCAGATAGTGCGGACGGCTGTTGAGGACTTATTAATGCGCGGTATCTTTTCATTGGAAAATCTTAACAATCGACTAAAACGAGCTGGTGGCGATACGCTTAATATTGCTTTTGAGGGTAAAATAGCCGAAATGAAAGCACAGGAACGCATCGGGAATATGATGGCCTATCGGGTTGTTATGAAGGGGATAGAACGATTTGCCGGACCTCGTGTTCCTTTGTCGAGTGTTTCGGTGGATTGGATTCGTCGTTACGAAAAGTTCCTGCTTAAAGAGGGTAAAAGCCGTACTACCGTCGGAATACATATGCGACATATACGGGCAATACTCAACGACATGAAGCGGTGCGGAAAGATTTTAGAGGCGCAATACCCATTCGGCCGGGGGCGGTATGAGATACAAGCCGGAGAAGGGCGTAAATTGGCCCTCACGCTGGAGCAAATAGGGCAGATAGCCAATTATGAGGACGGAACCGAGGCAACGGCCAAATACCGCGATTATTGGCTGTTCCTCTACTTGTGCAACGGGATCAACGTTGCCGATTTCGTAAAGTTGAGGTATCGGGACATCGTGAACGGTGAAATATGCTTCGTCCGGCAAAAGACCGAGCGGACGACCAAGACCCGCAAGGAAATCCGGGTCGTTGTCACGGAGCGGATGCAGGCAATAATCAACCGCTGGGGCAACCCCTCCCGGCCCGACAGCTTCATTTTTCCGATTCTCGACGGACAGGAGGATGCAATGCGGCGGAAGTGTAAAACGATGTATTTCACCCGTGCGATCAATAAGCGTATGAAGGAGGTGGGCGAACAGCTCGGGATCGGCAATATCTCGACCTATACGGCCCGGCATTCGTTCGCTACGGTGTTGAAGCGGGCAGGAACCAATATTGCCTACATCTCGGAAAGTCTCGGGCATCAGGACCTCAAAACGACCGAAAACTACCTCGCCAGTTTTGAGCGAGAGGAGCGGGTAAAAAATGCGGAATTATTAACCAGATTTTAGAGATATGACAATAAAACAAGCGAAAATATTCAGAGGCGACAAATGCGGTGAGGATAATAGCCTCGGTTATCATGCCTTAAAATCCGAAATACGAGAACTCAAAAAGCAGTATAAATTTTGCGACGAACTCGTCGATGAATTAAAGGTCGATGGATATAAATATTTACAAGGTCGCATTTGCGATATTCACGACGAAAATAAAAATATGCTCGGTTTTGACCGGGGGAAAGCTCCCACAGAAGAAGAAATAGAAGACCAAATATTCGCAGCGGGGCACGATTATATTGAATATTTTGTCGACAATCCAACATTATCATTTCATTATGATAATGAAAGATTGGAATTTGTTAGCGATGACGGGCAATATATTAGCTCCGGTGATGTATTGGGAAGTGAAGAATGCCGTGAGTTGGCAATGAATGATCTATGGGAAAACTATCGCCACGACCATCCACGAGGGGCAGATATAGATGCCGAATTGTCAACATTGCACTTTCAATGTGAAAGCCAAATAGCGCATTTTAGGGATCGTCAGGCTTTTATCGACAAGATAAAAACACATTCGAATACAATAGCTCCCCAATATTCTTTGGTGGATTATATAACAAGAGATCGCGATAAAGTTTTACAATTCATCGATAACGAGTTAAGACCCTGCAAGGCGACGCAAGGAAAGCTAATCGCTATGTTAATAATTGTTTTGCATGATGCCGGGTATTTGGTAGAATATAACGGTAAATTATCGGATATACATAAGGCTTTCAAGGACGCATATCCAGGTAAGGTAGGGGCACTAACCGGTATCGTTGATTATGTAAACAGCTATAATAACGACAAGTACACCGGGGATAAACAAATCAAACAGGAGGCTTTAGAATCGCTGCGATATAAATTGAAATAATTATTGTGTAATACAGTGGAGTACACGGGGCTCCACTACTCAATTTATCACCTTTGCGCTATCAACGTTGAGCAATCCGCCCGATCAGCGGACATTGTTAAACACTTAATAGCGTTAAGGTATGAATGAACCTGTTATCGTCACCACCCCTGCGCAACTGCAATCCATCATCAGCGATGCAGTAAACGCGATTCTTCCCAAACTCGCCGACTTCCGGCGCAAGAACGAACCCGTCGAAACCGACGGGATGACCGTTGAGGATGCCGCCCGGTTTCTGACCGCGCAGGGCATCCCTACCACTCGGGCATCACTCTACAACCTCGTCTACAAAAACACAATCCCGCACAAGAAATTCGGACGCCGTACGGTGTTTTCGAAAAAAGAACTTCTTGCGTGGATCGAATCGCGCACCGTGCGTCCGGAGGACAAGCGGACCGCCGCCGCATTGCGTATCGCCGAGAGTGCCAACCGTAAATAATCCCGGAGCTATGAAACAGAAAGAGCAAGCCCCCGGCACTCGAAGCGAGTACGCAGGGGCAAATAACGGCACCGGCAAATATACGCAATCCGGGAATGATATGCAAATTTTGTTTGGTCACCATCAACGGCGGGTGTATAATTTCCTGTTGCAGGGTGGGCGCCATTCGGTAGCGGATATTTCCGCGGCGCTAAGGTTGTCCGATCCCCGGGCCCTTATTCGGGATTTACGGCACAAGGGTATCGCAATATCCGACGAATGGGTAAAGGCCGAGCACGGCGGCCGTTTCAAACGGTATTTCATCCGAAAGGAGGTGCGCGATGAATAAGCGTAATAGCTTTGTTTTCTACCGTTCCTTTCGGGCTGCGATGGAGGGGCTTTTACCCAACGAATACCAGCTGTTTATGAATGCGATAGTAATGTATGGACTTGATCGTACATTGCCGGATTTACCGCCCGATCTATCCCGCATTTTCTATGATTATTGCTACCCTCAACTTGAGGCGGATTGGGTTAAATGGGAGCGTAGGCAATCTCGGAAAGGAGGTACCCGATGAGCCGCGATACGATGGTCTATTACCGTTCATTCCGTGAATCTTTACGCGAATTGCCGCCGGACTTGTACAAGGTCGTATCGGAGACGATATTCGATTACGCCTTTGAAGGCATTGCGCCTGGTCCGGATAGCAATGCGGTTGCAAAAGCGCTATTTATTGCGATTAAGCCTGTAATTGATAATGCGCATAACCGATACGATGCTTGTGTGGAGAATGGGCGAAAAGGTGGAGCGCCCAAAGGAAGCCGGAACAATCCAAGCGGAAAAGCTATCCAACCTAACCAAAGACCTAACCAGTACCCTAACCAAGAACCTAACCTTTATAAGGATAAGGATGTAGATAAGGATAAAGATATAGAGAGTAAAGGGGGTGCAGGGGGAAGCGGAAAATCGAATGTCGGTAACACCCCCAAAGGTACCAGCGCGGACAAGCCGCGCAAAGTCGCAGCCAAACGCGCGGCGTTTGTTGCTCCCTCTCTCCAAGAGGTCAAAGATTATATTTCCGAAAAGGGATATACGGTCGATGCCCAGCGCTTCATCGATTTCTACGAGGCGAAAGGCTGGATGATCGGTAGAAATAAGATGAAAGATTGGCGGGCAGCTGTCCGAACGTGGACGCGCCGGCCGGATCAAACCCCAAACCAGACGAACCATGAAACGCGAAAAACAAATTTCCTATAACCGTCCGGAGGCCGTTGAAGTGCTCCCGGAATCGCCTGAACTCGAAACGGCCGTTTTGGGCGCATTGATTCTCGAACCGGATTAACTGTCCGATGTTGCAGAGATCGCCGAAATTTCGGCATTCCAGACCCCGATACACGGCAAAATCTACGGCATGATGCTCTCGATGCTCGCGGAAGGCGTTAAAATCGACCTCTACACGCTTACGCAGCGCTGTAAAACCGTTGAGGGGTTAGGCAACCCGGCGGCCTACCTGGCAAAGCTCACGCAGGCCGTCGGCTCGGGGGTAAATGTCCTCGACCACGCCCGGCAGCTCAAAGACACGGAGACCCGCCGCCGGTTGTGTCTATTCGGCCATGAACTCGCAGTACGGGCGGCCTCCGATCCCTCGGGCGTTTTGGATTGGGCGACAACAGAAATAACCGCCATAGCCGCCGCAACGGTACACGCCAACGATATTACGCCATTGTCGGATGTCGTGCGGGCCACCCTCGACGACTTGGAACGCCGGCAGCAGGCCCGCCAAACCGGGGAGTGTATCGGCATATCTTCGGGATTGTCCCGCCTCGATGCCCTTACGGGCGGCTGGAGGGGTGGCCAGCTTATCGTGTTGGCTGGCCGGCCCGGTATGGGCAAATCGGCCGTAATGCTCCATTTCTCCCACGCCGCAGCGGCTTCCGGGGTTCCGGTGTGCGTGTTTTCGCTGGAGATGCCCGATACACAGTTGGCCGGGCGAATGTTGGTAGGAGGTTCGGGAGTTAATTCCGGATCGTTCCGAACGGGCGATATAGACGCCGACAGCTGGCGCAGGCTCGAACAGGCCGCCGCGGAACTTTCCGCGCTGCCGGTTTACCTCTATGACCGGGCCAATATTTCGATGGGGGATATACGCTCGCAATGTAAGGCTATGGCCCGCCGGGGACGGTGCGGGATGGTCATTATCGACTATCTGCAACTGCTCGACACGGCAAGCCGGAACACGAACAGCACCCGCGAGCGGGAGATCGCCGCCGCCAGCCGTTCGGCAAAACTGCTCGCAAAGGAACTCGATATTCCGGTTATCTTGTTGTCGCAGTTGTCGCGCAAAATAGAGGAACGAACCGATAAAACCCCGATGCTTTCGGACCTCCGGGAATCTGGCGCCATCGAGCAGGACGCCGATATCGTGGCCTTCATCGACCGTCCTGCAATGTACGGCCGGACCGAGATAGACGCGGGACGATATGGGACCATTCCGGCCGAGGGCGTCGGGCTGCTGCATATCGCCAAGAACCGGGAGGGGGCGACGGGGTGCGTGATTTTCCGGCACAACGAAAGTATTACACGTATTGCGGACTATGAAAGCACGGCGCCCCCCCCCAAACGGACGGCGAACCGTTTTAAGAGTGTTTGCGATTTAAGCGCATGAAAATACCCAAGTGGAACAAGTACCCACGGCGGGGGAGATAATCGAAAATTCAGAAACAGGATATGAAAAAACAGATGTTTTACCCGCCATTGCGGGACGAGTTTACAAAATTCGGCGACAAATTCGAGAAAATCGCCTTTTATATGGCAAACGGATTCGAGGCGGGGAGTTTCCGTGTCTGATACCCAGCCGTTGAAATAAGCATATCATAAACGCCCTAATGTGGCAGAAACGAGTAAAATAAATAAGCATTTTTAACTTGTTAAACACGCATAATTATGACACAGCCCAAGAAAAAGACGGCACAAATGCCGTGCAAATCATTCAAGCACGACGGCGCAACCCTTACGGTCGGAGTTGCCGAAGTGACCGTAAATCGCAAACCTAATCCGTCAGAGGTGTATTTTCTTGTTGAATACGGCGGTGATGAGGATACACCCGAAGCGGTCGTTACTTTCACGCCGGATAAGGCTGTAGATATTGCCGAGGCTCTGTTGAGGTTTGCAAGGCTGGCCCAAAAATAGGATAGATGGGCTTTGTGCCCGTCTATCCTTAAAAACAAGGGCCCGCCCCCTGTACTTGGTTCTCGCAAGCCAAAGGTACTAAAAACGGGGGAATGAGCAGGATAAATCCAAAAGAAAAACGCAGAGGCGGCCAGCGGGACGATTCCGAGGTTCATATAAGCTATTCGAGAGGGCAGTTGATGCAGCTTATTGTGGACACGGATCGGAAACTCGGGGTCAAATACAATCACGACTTCAAATATCACTTCAAAAAAGATAAGCTATTAAATATCAAAATATTATGAAAGAAGAAGCTAAAATCTACGCGGAGTATTGCATCCGGAATCAAATCGCTGCCGGAGGGTCTGACGATTGGCAGATCCGTTTGGGGAAATACATCGTATCATTGCAATACGTGGATTGCCCTGGCGATGGCTTCTTGGGCCGTCTTGCGTCTTTGGCGGGGCGTGTCCCGCAGCGTTTAGTCGCCGTTGTATATCAGAGAAATCGAGACGGTCAGATCAATGCTATCCGGCAAATATCGGTTCCGGCGAAGGGGGCCAGCATTACGACCGACAATGCGACGGTTTTGAAACTGTTCGGGCATGACGGACGGTTATGTGGTTTTGAGGTCTCCAAATCGAAAGGTCCTTATTTTTGGGGCGGTAGATGGGGGCGTATATCCGCCTCTCAGCCGCTCCTACCGGACGAGCAGAAGCGGGGAATAACCCGGGACACGGAGCGCTGGGTTAGTATAAAATAGATTGTTAATTATTTAATCCATATGAGGATATATGGCACAGGATTCCATTCACAAGATCATCACAATCGAGATCGAATACTCGAAACTTATCAAAGGCTGGGCAGAGGCGCAAAAGGTAATAGATGAGACCCGGCAGTCTATTAAGAACCTCAAGAAAGAGGATGCAGATTATTACGAGAAGATGGCCCGGTATAAAGCCGTAATTCGGGATAATACCGATGCGCAGCGTCAATACATGAAGCAGATCAACGAACAGGTCAAGAAGGATGCGCAGCTTGATGGCTCCGTTAATAAACTCCGGAACGATATTTCGAAGTTGACGAAAGAGTATTATGCACTCTCCGAAGCTGACCGCAAATCGGCAAAAGGAATGAAGATGGCCGAACAAGTCCGCAATATGCAAACGGAGGTGAACAAGGCCGAGCAGGATTTGCTGAATTTCCGGTCCAATGTCGGCAATTATGCAAGTGCGCTTAGTCCGCTTTCTTTCCAGGTGCAACAAGTGGCCCGGGAACTTCCGTCGCTCACGATGTCCGCCCAGCAGTTTTTTCTGGCGATTTCCAACAACCTGCCGATGCTTGCCGATGAACTGAAGAGAGCTTCGGCCAATAATAAAGCGTTGCGAGCCGAGGGGAAAATGACGATCCCGGTGTTCCGGCAGGTTATTTCGTCTATCTTTTCCTGGCAGACGGCTTTGGTCGTGGGCATTACCCTGCTGACGGCCTACGGGAAAGAGATCGGGGCGTGGGTAAAGGGATTGTTTAGCGCAGGTAATGCGTTGTCGGATGTTGCTCAATATACGCAAGACCTCAACCGGGCCATTGAAAACAGCCGATCAGAGTTGAAGCGGGAGTTTGACGCCCTCCGTGAGGCAAAAAAGGGTACAGCCGAATATGCCGCCGCCCGCAAAGTCATAGAGGATAAATACGAGGATTATCTTTCCAACCAAAAGGAGGAGATACGGAATTTGGAGGACCAAAAGGCGGCTTATGATGCCCTTGCAAGTAGTATTACGGCGGCAGCTATTGCTAAAGGATTGGAAGAATCCAATGCCAATGCCTCCGAAGAATACGGCGAGGCAATGGATAAAGCCTTCGAAGGCGTGCAGGATAAGTTTATTAAAAAATTCGGCCGGGAGGCCGGGATCGCTTATTTTACCGAGTTTCGTGCCGGGTTAAATAGTGAAATTCCGGAATTGAAAGAGCGTGCGGAGGAAATATACCGGATGTTCAATGAGAACACTACAAAAACTCGGACGACTATGGCCGGGAACCGTCCGGTCGTGAGTGAATATGTAGAGGTTTCCAATGAACTGGAAAGCACGCTGAATAAAGTGCGAGATGCTACGGATCGGTATAACGAAGCCCTTTCTGCAAACAAAATAGCGATGAAAACATTGATGGATATGTACAAGATCAGTACAGATGACATCAATGGGCAAGGGGAGGCCATCAAGGATTTAATCAAGCGAAAGGAACAAGAACTTGCCGATATAAACAAGGAGATCGCAACCACGGAGGACGAAATCATTTCACGGAATAAAAGGGCCGAAGCTGTTGAGAATGAGATCAAACGCTTAAAAGAACTTGGACGAACGAATGAGAAGGCGCAAGAGGCTGCTAATAAAATAGCACGACAAGCCGCCAGGACACAGCTCGATTTAGAGAAGCAATTATCAAAATCCATTCTTGAACTTAGACAAGCGAGCCTTGAAAAAGACCTGGAACTTTCCCGGCTTCGCTTTTCGTGGGAACGCCAAGAGCTGGAAAACAAACTCAAATACGACAAAACGCTGACTGCGGAATCCCGGGAGGCTATAAACCAGCTGATCCTGAATATGGAGGAACGCAGGTATAAGGAGGAATCCGAAATCCGCCAGCGTTGGAGCGATAAGGAGTTCGAGGAAGAAGCCCGCAATGCGGAGAACAGGATCAAGATGCGGATCAAAGTCCAGGAAGAGATGGACAAACTATCTCTTGCGCAAGTAAAAAACAGGAACTATGCAGGATTGATCGGGGACGACAAGGATGCACGGATTAAAGCGCAGCAGGCCGTTGCAAATGAAGAATTGCGTATTGCTCAAAGTAAATATGACGCTATTTCACAAATGGATGAGGAGCAATGGAGTGCGCAATACGGTTCTATTCAAGCCTATGAGATGGCCCGACTGGATGCAGAAAACAATGTGCAAGATGCAATTAAGAAAACGACCGACCTGTCTATCGCCTCGCAAAATCAGGCAATAAAAGTGCAACTGGACGAACTGGCGGCCGCCTCCTCGTTAGTTGGGAGTCTAAGAGGTTTATTCGGGGCGTTGGGCGATGATCTTGAGGCATTCGCCATTGCAGAGCAGGCATTGGCCGTGACGCAAATCATCATCGACGCTCAAAAAGCAACAATGGAAGCGATGGTTGCATCATTCCAACTCGGACCTATTGCGGGACCTATATGGTTTGCAACACAGAAAGGAATTATAACAGCGCAGGCGGCGATCGCATCGGCGACAACGCTCGCACAAGCCATCCCTTCGTTCTTCTCGGAAGGCGGCCTTGTCACGGGCCCGGGCACCGGAACTTCGGACAGCATCCCCGCAATGTTATCCAACGGCGAAGCTGTGATGACCGCCCAGGCTGTCAACGACTGGGGCGCAATGCTCTCGGCCATGAACGTGGCAAGCGGCGGAAACGCCATCCAAGTATCGAATCTTCCCCAGCGCAACGACGGAATGAGAGGGATGAAAGCGATGATCCGCGAAGCTATGCTTGAAATGCCGGCGCCCAGAGTTGCAGTGGTTGACATCATCAAAGGGGAGAAGCGGGTCAAGGTTCAAAACAGCCTCGGAAAATTAGGTCGAAAAAAATACGAATAATAACATGAATACCCTTAATAAGAAAGTGGCCGCCCTCGTGCATATACCCCCGAAGCTCTTGAAGCCAAGTTCGAAGAGTATGTCGAATGGGTGAAAGCGAATCCGCGATACAGCAACAAGGTATTGGCCGACGGTTCTATTATTCCCGTACCTTATGAACGCCCATTGACATTATCCGGCTTTGCGGTGTTCGCCGGAATCATCCCGGAAACATTCAGAGAATACGAGAAGCTCGATGAGTTTTCCGTCGTGTGTGCACGCGTGCGCGCGCGAATCGAATCCGATCAGTTGGAGGGTGCTATGTGTGAGCAGTACAACCCGACGATTGCGTCGCGTGTTCTGCATCTTGCCGACCGCCATGATGTGACCACCAACGGCAAGGAGATCAAACAGACTCCTGCCGTCACCTTCACCGTAGACGAAGCCGCAGCTTCGATCATTCAGTCCATTGGCAAAATGACAGTAGCAGTAAAGGAATGACGGGGCACGCTGCGTGCCGAATAACGACGAAATGACGAGAGCCGAGATAATTCCCGGCTCTCTTTGTCTTTTGTCGGGTGTATTTGTCCGTTATTTGCGCTTTGGGATGCTGAAATTTCGACGATCTCCCGGCGGATGGAAACTGTCGCCCCAAAGAATAAAAGCCGCCAAATCGGCTATTTCTTTGTTGTCGGCTTGGCTTATATTTGTTTGTGTCGGGTCTTATTGAACTAAACAGACAAATTGCGGCGCCTTTCGGGTGTTTTATCCCGGGAATATTCGAACGAAACGAACAATATGCCTCAAATAGCCGGGCCGCCTTAACACCTGGACAATCGGACGGACATACAACGCAAACGGTCACCCTATCCCGGGCGGTTGCTATTTGTTTATATCCTCGGAATCATCGCAAATAATGGGCTTTGTTGTCTTTTCTGTCGAGGTCAGATAGGCTGTTTCGGAGGCCGGATTATCGGGTAACGTTCCGAGGTATTGCCGCGCATTAAGGGGCGATACAACGGAGTGTCCGAGTTGGTGTTCGAGCTGTTGCCGGGCAACCCTGGCCACCGTGCCGCCCCGCTTGGCTACGTTGGCGTTCGCCTTGAAGCCTTTCGGGTTTTCGTTCCGGGACAATTCAGTGGCAGAGGCTTCGGCCAGCGAGTTCAACAGTAGTTCGACGTTAGTCATATTGTCCCGCAGATTCTCTTTCTTCAACCCTTTGTAACGTTTGTAGGCTTTCGTGGTACGTCCGGCCCACTCCATCGTGATAATGTCCGTAAGGGTGGCATATTGCGTACCATCGACGCCCCCACGTTTCCACTCGTCCGTGAGAAGTTTGCGGACTTCGATACTTTTCAGCCGCTGATTGATCCAGTTGTCGGAATACCCCAGCCGCTTATAATCGATCATCGCCTGCTCAATGGACAATTCCGGGTCTTGCATTTGGTCGAGACGGTCGCTGGCAATTTGTGCCATCCATTGTTTGAACGGTTCGGCCTTCGGGGACGGAATCGATTGTATCAAACGGAAAAGTTGCTGTGCATCTGCAACATCTGTAAGACGCATTTTTCCGTCGGGGGCGGGCATTTTCAAGGTACTACAAATTGTAGTAGGTTCACCCCCTCCCTCTTTTTTTATACGTGATTTTAGTACACTCCAATATCTTTTTGGATCGGGGCTATCAGTTAGAATGCCCACTACGTCAATAACCGAAAAATACCACGTTTCGGAGGCGTCATCCCATACGGTGCGCACCTTGCGCTCCTCAAATAATTGTATGGCTTGTTTCTGTGTCATAAGTCGGTATCGTTGAGATTTATGCCTCGTATCCTTCGTAATAGTACGACTGTTCGATACCTTTGAAAATAACCTCCCGATCATCCGTGCGGTCGGTTAATGCCTGGCTGAGCAGCGCGCGTAATTCAAGGTCATTTATTGGACTGCGTTCCATCGCCTGAAGGTATAAATCTTTGTCTACCTTCTGCCAGTCCACAACTCGCCGGAGACGCTTTTTCAGCATCATATCGAGCCATATCCGGGTGGCCCGGCCGTTGCCCTCCATGAACGGGTGGGCGATGTTCATTTCAACGTATTTTGCGATGATCTCCTCAAAGGTCGTTTCCGGCATCTGCTCGATTACCGGAAGTATCGCGCCCAGGTAAAGGCAATTTGCAAAGCGAAAGCCACCTTTTGCAATGTTCAGCGTCCGAATCTTTCCGGCGAAGTCATACAACCCACCGAATAGATAGCGGTGAATCTCACAAAGTCCGGTCACAGTTCCTACCTCTATGCGGTCAATGTCCCCCGATTCGAAAAGGGTGTGCGCCTGTTCGAGGCTTTGGGCGTCTATTTGATAGGTTTTAGAATTCATATAGGACGGTTTTTTATTTCGTTTTCCAGTTCTTTCAGTTGTTCCATATCCTCACGGTCTGCCTCAATAGCTTCTTTGCGTTTGCGGCGTGCATTGAATTCTTCGTAAACCTGATAAGCGAATTCGTCTTTGTGCTCTTTACGGACCATTCCAGCGTTAGATAACAAGCGTTGGTCGTTGGAAAGCAGAATTTTATCGACGTTTTCACGCCAAAAATTCATTGTGAGGTCTTTTCGGTTCTTGGCTCTGAATTCAGCCGTTTCTAAAAAGATAACGACCAGTCGATTCAAAGAATCCAATTCGTCGTGCGTCAAATAGTTTTTGGCGATAATCACATCTTGTTTGCGCACTACCGCCCCTTTCCAAGAAGTCAGCCCCATATTCGGAGCATCTGCATCGGCTCGCGTCGTTACAATCTCCGCGGAAGTCTGCCCTGTTACGGCATACAAAAGTTTGTTTTGTGTCTCTGCATAGAACATTTGTGTCGCTTTGTCTGTTTTATCATAATCACTACTTAAGGCAAACAGATCGCGCACCTTTTGATAAAATCGCTTTTCCGAGGCTCGAATATCGCGAATACGGGCGAGAAGTTCGTCGAAATGATCCGGGCGGCCATCGGGATTTTTCAATCGCTCATCGTCAATTACAAACCCTTTACGCAGGTATTCGGCAAGATTGCGGTTTGCCCATTGGCGGAACTGCACGCCGCGGATAGATCGAACGCGAAACCCTACCGCTAAAATCATTTCCAATGAATAGAATTTAACTTGGTAGGGCTTGCCATCTGTGGCAGTTGTTAAGTAATTCTTAATAACTGAATCGGCGGTTAATTCTTTGTCTTTTAGTATGTTGTTTATGTGCTGGCTAATGTTGGGGACCGAGGTGGCAAAAAGTTCGGCCAACTGCATTTGATTGAGCCAGACCGATCCGTCGCGGGCCAGTAATGAAACACTACTTTTTCCGTCGGCTGAATTGTATAGTATCAATTCTTGTTCCATGATGCAGATGTTTGAGGTTATTCCCCTTTTTCTACTTTGATAAGTTTGCCGCAATGCGGGCAGGTGATTGTGTTTGTCGGTTGAGGGGCGAAAAAATCACCCACGTTACAACCAATAGCGGCGGCAATACGCTCAAGCACTTCTACACTTGGATTCCCATTAATATGCTGGCTAAGTCCGACGGGCGTAATTCCCATTTTTTCGGCCACTTCTTTAACAGTTAGGCCGTTAGCCTTTATTGTTCTCTTTATATCCATAGCTTTAAATCTTTGGTACTGGTACAAATGTAGCTATAACTTTATTTTTCTGCAAAAATAATAGTAAAAACTTTATTTTTTATTTGCATAATTAAATTTATAGCTTTATATTTGCATCAAGAAATAAAACCAATAACTATAAATGTTATGACAACCACCCGCACCCGCTACAACAAATCGAAGATCATGCGCAACGCCTGGTATCTGAAACGTGCCAACGCTTCGATGACCTTTTCGGCCTGCCTGCGCAAGGCTTGGCGTAACGAGAAGCTGGCGGTCATGACGGCGATAATCGAGAACCGCCCGATGGAGGAATCGAAGGTTGCGGAATGGCATCCGCTGGCAAATGTTCCGGCCGACTACTACGGCAACAGCAGAACGTATTACGGAGACTAACGATAACCGGGGGCGTACCGCCCCTCAACACCTATTACGGAAATTGAAAAATAGCGAGATTCTCGCAAAACCTCGATAAAACAATGAATGAACAATTAACCCGGTCCGACATTCGGACAATGGCCCGCAAGGCGGCCGATTACATCACCTTCAACTGCGACGGCGTAAGCGAAGGTTTCGAAATTACCCACAAGGGGTACACGATATTCGTTGACTATTCGGCCCGGTTGTGCAACGACGAGATGAGCGAATTTACAGAAGTCCCCGCCGTATGGGACCGGGCGGGCCGGGAGTGTCCGGAGATCGCCGAAGCCTTGCAATTAATGTTGAACTAACCGATTAAAACTATAAAATCATGACTATCGAAGATTTGAAAAACGTAAAATTAAGCCCGATGACCGCCGGATACCTGGCTATCTATATCAAATTATCGGACCTCTGCGGCGAGGCGGCGGAAGTTACCGAAATGGATTACGGCGGCTCGGCGGTCAATGAGGTGAACAGTGAATTTGACAGCGCATTAGGCAAAGCGCAAGACGAGGTAATGAAGTTGGCCGTGATGTCCATGACGGAAAATTTATGTACGTTGTCCAACAATACCGAACTATGATCTACGAACTGACATACGGCGGCTATCGGTTGGGGACATTCCCCACCGAGGCCGAGGCCGTCCGTCGGGCGGGGTATCTTCCGAAGGGGCGCTATACCGTCCGGGAATGGGAAAGGGATGGCGAATTTTCGACGTTCGACCCCTCGACGAATAAATGCTACTGTTTCACCAATAAATAAAATTTTAACGCTATGGACTACAACAAACCGGGTATATCTTACGGGGTAGCCAATTTTAACAGCTCGATGCAGGAGATTAACGCCGACATCGATTCCACCGAAATGATCGACGGGCTTATGCAGTGGGTAGAGCAATACACAAACGTGCTGCACGAAATATCCGTCGCCGAAACCCTCGACGATTTGAAAGAGTTGAAACAAAACGCAGCGAGTCCCGATGTACGCCCCGATGTTGTGATATGGGCGCTGCGCAGAATTGTGCGGGTAATAATGGCTGCGGATTGTTTGTATCAGCGCCTATGCCGGGAATCTTGAAGCACAAAATAACCTTCGATTACGAGACCTCTCAACTTCATTCGGGAGCGATTATTTGCCCCAGCCGTCAATCCGGGCGGCTGGGTTTGCTGTTGCTGGCCCTGCTGGTCTTTTGGAGGCACAACGGTATCATCGACATTGCGCTGTATTATCCGGCTACGAGGAATTTTCCGACATCCTTTACGCGCGTGCGAGACTCGGTAATTTTTCGCTGTATGTGCGCGCGTAAACGCGTAAAGCCAAACCTTTCGGATGGGGTCAATCGAGGTTTAACAGCATTAAAAATCGGCAAAGTTGTGTATAAATTGTGTGTAAATGAAAAACAAATCAGCCATCTACCTGTGTGTAAATGGCTGATTTTCAAGTGGGCCCAGAGGGGCATGATCCCACGACCTTCGGATTATGAGTCCGCTGCTCTGACCAACTGAGCTATGGGCTAAATGTGCGTAAGAGTGCGTTGTGGGGCACATTTCCATTGCAGAAAACTCCTTTCGATATTTGCGGTTTACACAGCGGTTTACACAAGTTGCAGGGTTAATAATAATTAATTAAAGTTATGAAAAAAGACGGGAATTGGGCAGAAAAACGCGCGAGAAATTTTCCCCTCCTCCCTGTTCTCTCCTTTTAAGAGAGTGTATGTTGCTTTTGTTTTATTGAGGATACTTTGTGTTAAAATCTTCCAGAGTAATTCGATTGCCTCCTCTGGCAAAATTAGCTTTATGTCGGGCGTCTATATTTGCATGACAACGAATACACAAACATTGCAAATTAGACTGTCTATTATCTACCTTATTTCCATTTTTATGATGTGTTTGCATAAATAATTGGTCGAATGGATTTGTTATATGCAATCCACACTTCTCACAGGTGTATTCATGCAACTCTCGGTAGGCAAGACTAATTTTTGTCCAATCTTTTGTATAACCAAATATATCAACCTCTATATCTTTATTTTGGGCCTCCTCGTATGAATCATCTGCCCGCTTCAATATTTCAACAAAATCAGCAGATGTCATATTTGCAGAGTATTCCCCTAAAGCCATATTCATACAGTATTTGCAAAGAGGAAGATTGCGAATCTCTACCTCTTGCATGTTATTATCCATATCTTTAACCGAAACTGGGTCCGTATTGGCTCGCCGATATTCAGATTTTAATGTTCCTGAATTTATGAAATCTTGAATTGTCTGGCACTCTCGAATATGAAAACGCGGTTTCCCGTATTTTGTCAAACGATAATTTCGTTTATATAGAAAAATCTGACGCTCTTGATTATCCTCCTCGTCAATTAAAAAAATGCCTTTGTCTGTAAATTTGATATTTTTACGAATATCATTTATATCAACGTCCTCAATTTTTAAGGGTTTATAGCCAATGGCTTTATCAATGCGATACCCCATTGATTTTAGCAAGGACTTCAACCTTTCAAATTTGTAAATAGGTTCGTCATTGGCCATCGTATTCAGCATTTTTATTTACAAAATTTTCAAGCACTTCCTCTCCGCTGGTCACGATGCGGAATTCCACACGACGGGATGCAGTCGGATCAATCTCATTCTTCGTTTTATAGGTATATTTACCGTTACTGTCCAGCGATTTTCCATACGAAAGGCCATTGGCCGTGAACCAAAATTCCAACAACTCTTTCTGCTCTTTTGTATATTGTTGAAATATGGGCATCTGTCGAAGATATATTAACACATTAAGAGCCCGCTCTTGAGAGAGAATAACATTTGCAATATAGGGATCTGCATGTTTTTTAGGATATGGGACGTTATCTGTATGACCCTCTATACGAATTTCCTGAATTTTGCTTCTTAAATTATCGTTAAGCAAAATATCGAAATACCTCGGTAAAAATTCATCGAGAATTGATTTGAACTGTGGGGTCAAATATGCGCTACCTTGTGCAAACAAAACTGTCGGATTATTAAATTTCATGGATAAGTCCCTCCCGATTGCCATTTGCCATTTAACGGTATCTTGCTTGAATTCAGAAACTAATTTGTCGTACAATTTATTCTTTGTCTCGATATAATCTGTAAGCACAGTCTGATTCTGTTGCACACGACTAATATATGCAATGGCAATGAAGAGGAAAATAATCATCAGCCCCGTCATCAGGTCAGAAACCGACATCCACACATTGGATTTAGCCATAATCAGTTCTTTCTAATCATTGCTTGAATACAAGCATCCAGTTCAGCCAGCGTGGTACTCAATCGGGCATAAAATTGTTTGTCCAATGCCGTAAGTTGTGTGTTGAGTGTTCTCGAACCCTGTGTAATGAATCCCACGCCCTCTTCTAAACTGCGTTTAGTATTTTGCCAAAATTGTTCGTTATAATCGCGCAATTTATTGAGTTCTTCTAACTTCTGAATGAGTATCTGTACCCCATCAACGAAATTTCGCTGTTTACGAACCCATTCATTAAGCGATTTTGTCGATTCCTCAAACTGCAACATATTGTCTTTACTCAATGTAGCCGTCTCTTCGATTTGAGCAACGATCTTAACGAATTTTTGATCTTCAATAATAACTTGATTGAGCGCATCAATCAATTGCCTCAATTTGCCACCATCGCTCACAAGCAAACGAGTATCACCAGATACTTTGGTCAACGTTGTGGATGTTTGCTCAAAATTGGCAGTCATCTCTTTATATTGTTTAGTTAAGGAGCTTATCATTTCTTTATTCTCCTGTTGCCAAACATTCAGACTTTCCACGCTTTTATTGAGTTGATCGAAATTTTCCTGAATCAATTTATTTATAAGCGAATTCATCTGCTTTTGGAATTCTTCGGTAACGCTTTTCATTACATCTACAAGGGCTTCCGTATTACTCTTTTTGAGGAGTTCCGAAAATTCATCAAATTTTCCAACAAGCAGGTTATTCGTTTCTTTCATCTTTTCTTCAATCTCGTCTACTTCGCTACGCAACACCATACTGAAATTTTTAATTTCATCCGATATTTCATTTTGAGCACCTGCAATACCACTTGTAATTTCAAGACATTCACCAATGAAGCTATTGATTGAGGTTGTAACGGCATCGACATTATCAAACTTTTTGGAGAACCCTTTCAATTCTCCGATATTAGTTGTTAAAGAAGAAACCGTCTCGCTTATTGTTCGGTAAAAATGCAATTGAGCCTCTAATTGCTGTTTATTTTGATTCCTCAGTTCTTCAAAAGCTTCTTTTGTTGTAGTATTCATCGCATCTACGGCCTTGCAAATTTGACCTGCGGCCATATCTATATCCGACATACCGCCATCTTTTTCATCTAATGCCGAATTAACCTGCCTGGATAAAAATAGAGACCCAATCATACCTGCTAATGAGGTAAAAAAAGCCGTCTTTAATCCACTAAGAAGTATCGGAATACTGGCATCAAGATCTTCCGTATCAAAATAAAGAAGACCTATTGTAATACCTGCAAATGTACCAAGAACTCCCAAAGTAGAAATCATAGAGGGTAATTGCTCAATCCAACGTCGTTTGGCAATAAGTGCCCCTGTCTTTCTTTGCCTGCTAACATAGAACAGGCAAAAAAAGAATGCAATTACTATGATAATTAGTGATATATAGGTTATAAGGTTGAGCCTTTCTACATTCATAAATAGCCTCTATTTAGTTAGGTTCTAATTTATTATAAATACAGCTATTCTTTATGCGAATATTAGGCTTAATTATAGCATATTTAGCAGCGAAGAATTCTATAAAAAAATCCCCGACCGTATGGCCGAGGATATATCTTTTATATAAACTGCTCTAAATACTTTTCTTTGAATCCAGTCAGCGGGAATTTGAAAGAACTCGGTTTCCCCTCCGTCGATGTGTAACTAAATACGACTGTATCGCTCTTGATATGGGTTTCAAACAAATTGAGGGTGTGATTGGACTTGGGAAATGTTATAAGGTTGGATCATGGAAGCACGAGAATCCCTGCTTTTCAATCTTGCGGGTCTAACCGAAAGGAGAATCCTGCTATGTCCTGCCCTCGTTTGCGGAATCAAATTGACATATCCTTTTCAGGGGCGATGTCGAGTTCTAAATAATAAGTGAATTTCAATGGTGTAGGTTCTGCTGTTTTGCGTCCTACAAATAGGCAGACATTACAATCCCGTGCGTAAGTTACGGATTTGGCAACATAGGAGTACTGAATATCATCGACAGTTTCCGTCTTTGCCTCTCAATCAATTTTTGGTGTTTTATACATTTTAGCTAAAATTTATAGTGTTATTAAATCTTTGATTATGATGTAAATATACGAAAAATTTATGAAATATGCAAGTGATATAGAAAGGACAAACTTGGGCAGAGGGTCTATATATTAACCCTTTTGCACAAGTCTGTCCTAAAAATAGCAATCAATGGTTTTGAACTATATTATCAAGAATTGCAATTATCTTTTGCTCTAAAACTTTATCATCATTGTCATACGAAACCATGCCTGTTTTAGAATCATATACTCCCAATTCTGTTAATTCTTCAATGATTTCTCTAATTTTTTGAGTTGAAATACGGTTGGCATCAAAGACCATCTTAAATGACTGAATCATATCAAATTGAATAATACACCTTTGTAATACCGAAGTATCGCAGACTAATGTTTAACATTTATTCATCTAATCCTGTAATGCTTGCAAAGTTCTTCCAACCACTTGCGGCTTTGTATGCGTTAATACACCCTGACGGTACTTTAAGTACAGAATTAGAGTTTATATGATAGAATGTATTGTTATCGCATGTAGGAGGTATTGAGGTCCCAATTCTAAATATTTGAAGTTCAGAATTATTAGAAAATGCTCCTTCTCCGATTTCTTCTACTTGGGTACATTCGGACATATCTAAGGTCGTAAGATTCTTTAAGCTGCAGAAAGCTCCATAATAAGTAACAGGAGAAGCACTAGCATCACGACCCCCACCAATGATTTTTAACTGTGAATCTTTCTCGAATGTTATAGTTGTCAGAGAGGAGCAACCCTTAAATGCAGCCGCTTCAATTGTTTCTACACTTGCAGGAATTTCAATAAAAGTCAATGAAGTGCAATTAGTAAATGCACCTTTTGTTATATTTGAAGGAATTATTTCTCCAATAGTTTTGAGTTGAGAGCCTTTTTCAAAGGTAACCGATGCCAGTTTGCGACAATTGGAGAATGCACCAGCTTGAATAGTTTTTACACTTGCAGGAATATCTATGGAAATCAATGAAATACAACCATAGAACGCTTGCAACTTAATAGATTCTACATTTGCAGGAATATGAATTTTTTTCAGAGAAGCGCAACCTCGAAAAGCAGCTACATTAATTGAAATAATATTATCGGGTAATTTTATTGATAACAACTCGTTACAATTCAAAAATGCGTCGTTAGGAATTGAGGTTAAGCCAGTAAAATATTGTAATTCATTAAATGCATATATCCCTTTTTCGCTGAACTCTGTACCAATTGTTGTTACAGCAGCGGCTTCCTCGTATGACAGGGCTCCATCTTCATTTTTATCCCAATTAGTAATACAGATAGCCTTTACTAATGCATCTTCAAATTGAATGATATTCGGGTCTGCCGATTGTCCCGTTTTGGAAATCGTGATTACCGTACCATCTGCCAATTCAAAGTAAACATTGTTCTCATCCTGCGTGATTTTAATGCTGTCTGCATCCTTGCCGTCCTCTCCCGTGGCTTTGCCTAATTGTGTCCAATTCGTTCCGTTATCATAGGAAATCCACCAATATCCCTCTCGAATTTCGAGTTTAGGCGTAACACCGTCTGAACCATCCGCACCATTATTACCGTCTGTCCCTTGTGCTTTTATCTTCTGCCCGTCCACAACGATAAACTCTCCGTCCAGCGTCCAATAATAGATGCCGTCCGTGTCTTTCTTCACACCGATAACGGGAGTGTTTCCATCTGCACCGTCTTTACCGTTGTAAATCACAATCGGGTTACTCTTGGCAAACTTAATCGTGTAGCCTACCACCTTGCCGTTCTCGGTCAGCGGGTCTACACTTGTGATATAATCATTGTTTTGGAGTGCTGTTACAATCGTCTGTAAGGCTGAAAGATTGGTATTCGTTTCGTTACAAAGACGCTGTAAGGCTTCAAATGCCGACCATGTGGGTAGTTTGATTTGCGTACCGTTCGATAAAGTGAAAATTACATAGTCCGTGCTGGTTTCATAATCCACGCCTGAAAACATCGAATCACCACCTACACCATCTTGTCCATCCTTGCCATCTTCCCCTGTGGCTTTGCCCAACTGTGTCCAAGTATCGCCGTCGTCGTAGGAGATAAACCAATAATCATTTTCGATCTTGAATTGCGGGGTCGTGCCGTTGGTTCCGTTTGTGCCGTCTTTGCCCTCGGCTTTAATTTTCCCACCATCAACCACAATAAATTCACCGTTCAACGTCCAATAATAGACACCATCAGTATCTTTCTTTACGCTGATAGTGGGTGTTGTCCCATCTTCACCGTCTTGTCCGTCTTTACCGTGGTAGATGGTAATAGGGTTACCTTTGCTGAAAGTAATTGTATAGCCGATTTCTTTACCGTCTTTCATAAGAGGTGTAGTCCCCGTAACATAGACGTTGTTTTGTAATGCTGTTACGATGGTTTGCAACGATGAAATATTTGTGTTCATCTGCTTGCAGAGTTCCTCCAATTTTGCGACACGGTTTTCCAATCCGTGAACGCTGTTCCAAAGGTCATCATCATCGTATTTACACGATGTGAGCGCAACCACCGCAAATAATGCGGCATAAGCCAATAGTTTTTTCATAACAAATGTATTTTAGGTTAATAAATCAATTTTGAACTTTCCCTGTAAGTAAGGCTACTTGCTTTGCATGTAGTTTCTTTTGCAACACGTTCTCGGCATTGGGCAGAAATTCATGATTTCCTATCGTCCGTTCAAGGATAACCCATAGGATTTTTGTAAAGAAAATACGGTCATTATCATTGGGGACATCATCCCCGCTACGAGCAATCATGCTATTTGCGACCGTTTCAATGATTTTGTCTTCTGTTAGTTCAGCAGGAGAATAGTCGTCGATAATTCGCGTAACTTTCCCTAACCATTCTTTCAAATAGGAATCTTCGGCAACCGCTTGGGCTACTTGCTCAAATCGGGACATAGTAATTTCCAATGTACCGTATCAACTCCTACTGCGGTGGGTTTATATGCAAAAAGAAAGTGTGGAGTTGTTCGTTATTTGCGTAGAGGTTCTGACAAAACCTAAAGACGAATAAGAAACAATACCCCACACCGAATAGAATATATCAGATGATATATGCCTATATACGGTGATGAGCGTTGTCGTTATCCTCGTCTTTATTGAAACTGTCAGATTTCTACGCAAGGATTAGCGAAACACTTTCACTAAACTAATATGTCGCTACCCGTTCAGATAGCATCACAAAGTTAAAAAATGTTTCTCAATACGCAACACTCGTGGGGTATTGTAGTTACAAAGTACGCGTTAAACTTTCAGAAAATCAAGATTGATGTTCTAAAAAGTTCTTTATTGCTTGGGATATTCCGCTATAAAGAATAAACCGACATATCCTCTCAAATCGGGAGTTGCAAACCATTCCAACCCTCAATTATCGAGAATATGTCAGCGTAAAGTCGATATTTTGAACATTATGATTTATATAAAAACACTAATGCGCAATAAATCAACTGACAGCATCATTGAATATGGGTTATTACGCTCTATTTACATATCAAAGAGAATACCCCTGCCGTTGTGAAACAGCAAGGGTATTCGTCTTCGTTCGGTTATTCCACAAACCACCTGTACTGGGCATCGCCTTCAATGGCTTTGCCGATACCCGTGATAAGCTCGGTAGCGTTCAGCGAACGGTCGAGGAATGTATCTATGTAACTCGACTTGTTGGCTCCCGTAAAGAGGTTGTAAACTCTCCAAAGGTCAATCTCTGGATTGTCCCCTCTGGAAAAGTTCTCGTCCGCGTAATACGCCTTTGCTACGGCGTTGATATGGCAGTCTGTAAACTCCATAGCAGGCAATGCCTTTCGCTCAGCTGTGGGCAGGTATTGATACAACCGTGTCTTGCCGATAAGCTGTGCAAACTGATGTTCGGTAAGGTGTCGTTCCTGCATCGAGGCCATCAGCTTTACATGACGTTCGGCATCGTATTCTCGGAACAAGCGTAAGGTGGCATCGAACAAGTCCTGCACGCCCATCACCCGCAGTTCACTTTTGAATCCGTCCGTCGATACACAGAGGTTACAGCACACGAGGTTCTTGAAGCCGATGAAGACCTTGAATTTCTCCACCGTCTTCTTGGAATAGAGATTCTCGTGGTTGTAGGCTCGTACACCGCCTATCGAGAGATTCAGTCTGTTCCCTGCCACATCCTCGTAAATCGTAGGTATCTCGAAACAGAAAGCCATCCGTTCGTAGTAGATGGTTTTGTCGGTTTCCAAGAGTTGATTCACGGGTTTGTGGATGGCTTCGGGAATCCGTCCCTTGATGATATGGGACACGACGATATCGGGAGTGTCGATCACTTCCTGCGGGAACATGCGGTGTGCAGCACCTAATACCGTTTCGATAAAACTCTGGTGGGAGATGGTCACCTCGTTGTCCTTGCTGAATACGGGAACGACGCAATCCGTTCTCAAATGGGCTATATCGACGGGCTTGGTGTTGGCCTCGATAAAATGGCGGTTATGCCGTACACCCAAAGGAACAATAGGTGTTGCGGGTTGTTCCTCTACGGTCGTTGCCACCTCTGCGGCAGGGTTATCGAGGAAAGGGCTGTCGGAGTTCAGACCGACGGCAAATTCTGCATTAGGCTGAAACGCTGGGTACATGATTGTAGGGAGTTTGAGGTTGAACATTCGGTTGTGCAGGCTGTGTCATGTTGCACCATTTGAGGATGGCCTGACCGACAGCAGGCGTGATAAGAAATTCGGGACGCCCTGTGAACAGTCCCGTGCGGTCTTTGGACGTAGTGGCCTTGTGGTTCATGGCTATATCAAGGACTGCGGTAAACTCGTAATCCACGTTGTCGCGCTGTACAGCTTTCAAGCCCACCTTCTCTGGAACCATCTTGCCGTTCTTGTCCGAGAGGACATAATCCTGCTTGCTACGCATGGTGCAGATCACATGAGCGGAGGATGTCAGAATCCGCTGGATAAAGGCGTTCTGACGGGGTGTAACCTTGGCCCAGTTGGCAAAGGAATTGCCTTGCAGGTTGGCATGGAAATCCAGCAGATAATCCCAGCAATGGGAAATGCTGTCGATGATGATTACCTCGGCTCCTGCCTGCTCACAGATGCCAATGGCCTCGATGTAGGTTTCGGGAGCATAGTTTTCGAGCGTGAGGACTTGATAACCGCCCAGATGGGCATAAAGGTCAGCCGAGCAGTTCTCGGAATCGATGACGGCGATTTTAGACCAGTCGCCTGTCATTCCGTAAGCGATAAGGAGCGACGAATAGGTCTTGCCCGAACCTGACGCTCCCGCCAGTGCAAGCCGCATCTTGGCTGCACGGCGCATGGATTGTCTTAATTGCATAACTCTACAAATTAGATGATTAGTAAATGATTGAACTAATCATCCCAATTGCGGCTTTTGTATTTATCTGTGATTTTTTCCGATAGTCTGTACAATAAATTCTCCTTTGCGATATTGCTTTCCAATTCAATAGGGGGAGGGGGATGTTTTATGGAGTAGCAGTGTGTATGGATTATAGATTGCAGGATTTGGCGGATCAATTTTCAATTCTGCTCATCGCAGGTCACATTTTCTGCTCACAAGCAAAGTAAAATAGGCAGAATATGTGTATATTTGTGAACAGAATCAAAAAAATAACTTATGGCAGACAACAGGCTGGATATTATCAAGAGATATGTGACCGCACATCCGCAATGCTCCTCTACCGAGATTTTCGAGGGAATCGGTCTGGTGGTAGCTTATGCTACCGTGCGTCGTGATTTGGCAAAACTGGTTACGGACGGTATATTGATTATAACAGGGAAAGGGAAACGAAGTCGTTACACTCTTTCTCCAAGTTACAATCTTTTCCAACCTGTTGATTTGGATATCTATTTCAGCCAAGAGATCGACCAGCGACAAGTCAATGAAACTTATAATTTCGATTTGATCAATCCTATTCTTGCCTCCACTCCTTTATTTAATAAGGCGGAGATCGAATTTCTCAATGGTATCCATTGGTGGCATACAGAGAACCTGTCAAAACTCTCTCCAGCCCAGTATCGCAAGGAGATGGAACGATTGGGGGTGGATTTAAGCTGGAAATCCTCACAAATCGAAGGCAACACCTATTCGCTGTTAGAAACCGAACGGTTGTTGTTGGAAAAAGAAACGGCGGCAGGAAAAAGCAAGGATGAGGCGGTAATGTTGCTCAATCATAAAGACGCATTGGATTTTATCCTTGATAATCCCGACTATCTGTCTGAATTGACCGTGGCAAAGATTGAAACCATTCACTCTATTCTTGTCAAGGAACTGGCTGTCGATCGTAATATCCGCACACGGCGTGTTGGCATTACAGGAACGAATTATCGTCCGCTTGACAACGAATTCCAAATTAGAGAGGCGTTGGAACAAATGTGTCATGTCGTTAATGAGAAAGCAAATATCTTTGAAAAGGCATTGCTTGTTCTGCTGCTTGTCTCTTATATCCAGCCGTTCAACGACGGAAACAAACGCACGGCACGTATCGTCAGCAATGCGTTGTTGATTGCCAACAATTATTGTCCTCTGTCGTTCCGCACGGTAGATTCCATCGACTATAAAAAGGCCATGTTACTCTTTTACGAGCAGAACAATCTGTCGGCTTTCAAACAGATTTTTATGGAGCAGTTCGCATTTGCCGTAAAAACCTATTTTTGAGATCAACCCTCTCCATGGAAAACGCCAGTCCGCTGTCATTATGGGTAGGAGTTTTCATTTTCTCTCCTTTTGAGGACGAGTGCCTGCGGCACGCCATATAAAGATGAATAACACAATTAATAAGGTCTATATAAATCGAATATCCGCAAAATATATCATTCTCTTATTAAATGGGGAAAGCCCTGCATGCGTAAGCATGAGGGCTGTATATGAATGATTTATTTGCTGACTATCTAAAACTCAAAACCGTTAAAATCTTCCTTATCGAGTTTGTTTTGCTCTACCTGTTCTATAACTGCATTATATTGTTCCTGCATATCAAGCACCTTTATAAAGTAAGGCAACGATACCTTTTCTGGTAAGTTCCTGCATCGTTTATTGAGTTGATAGGTAATTGTTATCGGTTCCGATGCAGGCAAATTTATCGAATTGTATTTTGTAAGCAGTACAGACATTGTCCGTTTATCCCACTTGGGAGCGGTAACACCTTTCACCTTGCAAAAATCGCATATCTCCTTATAAATCCCTGCATCTGTCTTTTTAACAGAAGAATTGATAAAACAGTCTACCGTTAGTTCGTAGCCGTTAGAAATAGGCTTTATAAGCCCTAATTGCTGACACTCATTTAATAATGCAGTTGTTGTATTACGTGATAAACCAATTTCCTTTGCAATCTGGCTGTTACTTCATTGAATGGTATCCGTATTATTAAGGCAGATTGCCTTTAATAAGAGCAGAAAGCCTGCAATCTTGGCGGGATAGTTCCTCTTAAAGTAACTGTTATCGAGGAAGAAATAGTTGCTCTTTTCTGGCTTTATATAGTAGGAATTTCGCTTTATAAAACCTCTGTCAGCATCTTCTTTAATGGTAGTCTGCACGGTCAGATAACCTGCGTCTTTTAAGCGTTTAATGCTCCGTCGTATGGTTCGTTCATCCAATCCAGTAAGCAGGGATAGTTTTTCTTCTGTTATATGAGAAATATTTGTCTTATGATTGGAGCAATATTTAATGGTCGCTCACACGTAAATATCAATAGGCTTACTGTTTCCCGTCTGAAAGTTCACGATTGATTTGGGGATTACGGTATAATTCATCGTTAGCAATGGAATTTGGATTGTTCGTAAATATGATTTCTTTTAGATGTAACAATTTCCGAAAACAGGCAATGCCGTAATGGTCTTTGGCCTGCTTGCGATTGTCGAATCATTTATGGTCTTTGATATGGTAGTACATGGTCTGAAAGACTTTAATAGGTTATGTATAAGTAGGTAGTGTATATATAGGACACATTTGAGCAGTTTGCACAGGACAGATTTGAGCAACACCTACTATCTCTTTATCCGTATCTTCCATAATTTTTGATTCTGTATTGATCGTATTAAAGGAAATATCCGTTTCGCACTCAAAAAATGTGGAAATAGGAAGCAAAGACAAGGACAGCAAATAATGCCGTCCTTATCTTGTCCTATAAACTTATTTTCTATGGAAGCAGTAGAATTTTCCCTATTCTCGGATTTACTATTACAAATATAATAAAAATCTTTAATAAATGCAAGTTTAAGGGCTGGTTGTTCAGCGGAATTTCAGGCGAATTTTCTATCTTTGTTTATCCTCAAATTCCAAAACTATGGCTGTTATCTCTGTTCCCGTTTGTATCATTAAAAAAACTTGTCCTTATCTTGAACGGTTCTATGGATTTTCTTATTGGTATATCCAACGGTATGTCGAATCGACTTGCAATTTGGACGACGACAATCGGGTGAATCTCCTTCCGAAATTCTGGATGTACCAAAATCTGGATATGTTCCCCGATGATTTCGGAATTATATTCGACCTCCCGTATTACAAAAATGTGGAGGCATTACAAGAACGATATGATTTTTTAGCAAAGCATAATTTAATCTTTCATACACTCCTGCTCGCTCCGTTGATGAGTTCGGTTTTTCATCCATATACGGATGAGGAGGTCTTCGCTTTACAAGACGGAGCAGAACGGCAGGAAGTATTACGAGTATATGAGTTTTTGCAGCAGACGCAGAGAGAGGGTCTCGACCCATCCAAAAAATATTTGCTCTCTTACGGCGGAATGTCGAGCGTCCAGATTCCGAACACCAGTAACTGGTTCATACGAATGGTCGAAAGAGAATACCGCAATCATTATGACGCTTTGGGTAATCCTCCCCGTCATTCCAGACCAAGCGAAGCCAATCCTCCCAAGCGTCGGCCGACCTTTGCCAGCTTTCTCGGATACAACACCCTCTTGTTCCTCCGAGACCATCTCCGCATCAGACCTGCTGTCCCGCAGGAGTTGTGCCAATTCATTAGTGATTACCTGACAGCCTGCTCTGACATTGTGTCAAAACAAGACTTGTCGTATAAAAACATATATGATATGCTCCAAAACTGCAAAAAGACCTATGGAATGTCTTCAATACCTATTTCGTGGGTGAAGGAATAATATGTGGTTTTAATATTCTCGTCTGATAAAATCACATAAATATCTGAAAATCACATTGGTATGAAATTCGCAGCATTCAGGGTAAATTTTAATATTATGAATAAAGAAAAAATCAACACTCTGGATGCCGCACAAGGTGCTGGCACGATGAGCGCCCCCGAGAGCGAAATCTCGAACATTGCAACCGTTACCATCGACAAGCTCAACGACAAAGACGAGGTGGTGGAAACCGAGGAACTCAAACTGGAAGTTGTCGATGGGGACACCAAAGATTGGCAGCACACATTCTGGAATGTAATGTGGCTTGCCAGCAGAACCAAGCCTGCTCCGACCACAACGTGGTCGAATGAGGAGAAAGCCGAGGCCATCATGGGGTATGCCGAAGACCTCTATGCCGACCCGACGCTGTGCCTGCGACACCTTGTATGGACAGCTGACCGTCTGCGCAAGGTCGAAGGCTTCGACGCCTACTGTTCAAGGCTCGGGCTGAATCCCGACTGTGTCGCCCAGCACATCGTCTTCGACGGCTATTACAATGTGCAGGCAGTTATCAAACTTGGGGTAGAGGAGGTCTACGGGGCATATATCGCCATGTTCTCCTTGCCGATCGTAACCTTCGACCGAGAGTAACGGGACACGACAATTCTTTCAATTCATATCTTTCAGAGGGGACTATCCAGCAATGGATAGCCCCCTCAATCTCTTTCATAGCAAATTCTGCATCGCTGCGTCGATTTGGCAGTTTCCGAAACTGTCCAAGTAAATCTGTGTAACCTTTTCCGAGCTATGTCCCAGCGTTTCACAAATCAGTGAGGTGCTGACACCCGACCTTTTCAGCACGGTCGCATAACTGTGCCGAGCCACGTAAGTAGTAAGGTCTATGGGTATCTCCAACTCTTTCCCGACCTCTTTCAACCTTTTGTTTACATTAGATAGGACCTTATGTAAGCGGTTACGTTGCTGAACCTCGGTTTTGTGGAATGAGGACAGGATAGGGAAAATATAGTCTTGGTCGTTGTGGGACGGGGTGATGTACTTGCCGATGATTTCTCGGGCCTTTGGCTGTAACGGCAGGCGGATTAGTTTGTTGGTCTTTTGGCGTGTATAAATCAGTCTGCCGTCAACAATGTTGCTTTGTTTCAGATGCGCCATATCCACGAAATTGATTCCTGCCGAAAAGTAAGAAAAAGCGAACAGGTCGATAGCCAGGCAGGTATACATATCTTTTCCCCGATAGTCGATTACCTGCATGATCTCCTCTTTGGAAATGGCCCTTTTGGCAGTCGCCTGATGCAGTTTGGAAACTTTGAAAGCGTGGAAAGGGTAGAGGTCCCTCTTAACAAGGTTGCGTTCAATGGCGATGTTGTACAATACTCTCAATGTTCGGAAACGCTTGCCGATCGTGTTCTCCAAAAGGTTTTGCCCCCTTTGCCACATTTCATAGCGTTTCAGCCAAACGGTGTCGATGTCGGAAAAATAGATGTCAAGGTGTCCGTTGAACTGTATGAGCGAATTATACAACTCGGAAAATGTCAGGGCATAGCCTGACCGCTTTTGGGATTTGAGGTCGGCGATATGGGATCGGAATAGATCGCCGACGGTTCGGTTCTTTGCATGGTTGTTCACTCGGTCGTGTAAGGATGCTGGGGTAAATTCCTTGTCCTCCGCCTGAAAGTCGAGAATCTGCTCCCGATACTTTCTGATCTGCTCGGCTATGATCTGCTCAATGCGGGTTTTGTCGGGGCAATTCCTGCGGGGTTTGTTCTTTTCAAAGTCCCAATAGACGGGGTTTACCGAGATTCCGATGCTGGAATACTTGCGTTTTCGGTCTTTTGTAACCCGTAACATTAACGGGGATTCGTTGTTTGCCAGTACCTTGGACTTGTAGCAAACGACTTCGACTGTTGCGCTCATGGTTTACACAGCGGTTTACACAACCTGCCGTAAACCTGCGTAAAACCGCGGTGAGAAGACAAAAGAAAAACGACTTACATTGCTGTAAGCCGCTTCTGAGTGGGCCCAGAGGGGCATGATCCCACGACCTTCGGATTATGAGTCCGCTGCTCTGACCAACTGAGCTATGGGCCCGGTCCTGCGCCCCGGGGGCGCTTTCGTGGCGCAAAGATAGAAAAAGTATTCAGATTGCGCAACCCCGAGGTGCTTCGGGTGCGAAAAAATTTGCACGCGGGCTTGTTTGTTGCGAATTAATTCGTACCTTTGTCGCGCTTAAGCATTAATTAAAAACAAAAACAACGAAATGAAAAAGGGTATTCATCCGGAGAATTATCGTTTGGTGGCGTTCAAGGACATGTCCAACGACCACGTGTTTTTGTGTCGGTCCGCCGTTTCGACAAAAGAAACCATCGAAGTGAACGGCGAAACCTATCCCGTGTATAAGATGGAAATTTCCAACACCTCTCACCCGTTCTACACCGGTAAGATGAAGTTGGTGGATACCGCTGGTCGCGTCGATAAGTTTATGAGCCGTTACGCAAAACGCTACGATAAGAAGAATGCGAAGTAAAACTGCTTGCGCATTTACGAAATAACGGGCTGCAACCGAGGGTTGCGGCCCGTTGTTTTTCATTCCCCGCAGGGAATTTCCGGTCTTTGTGAAAAAATCCGTACAAGATTTTATTTTTATGCATATATTTGCGCCTGAAGGCAAACAAGACCGTAAACCCTTAAAGAGTCGGAGCCATGAAAAACAAGATGAAGCATATAGCAACCGCCGCGGCGCTGGGCGTCGTTGCACTCCTTGCCTCCTGCGTGAGCAGGCAGGTTGCCGTCGAGGCCGAGAGCCGGAGCGATTCGCTGGAGTTGGTCGTCAGCGCGAAGGACTCGCTGATCAATGCCGTGTTCGCGGACATCAACGCCATCTCGGAGAACCTCGCGCTGATCAAGTCGCGCGAGAACCTGATCACCGTGGCTGGGGAGTCGGAGGGAGGCCGCCGTCCCGTCGAGGAGATCGACAACGACATCAAGGCCATCGACCGGCTGCTGCGGGAGAACCGCGCGAAGATCGAGTCGCTGCAACGTTCGGCGGCCCAGCTGCGCAAGGCCAATCTGCGTATCGACGGTCTGGAGAAGATGATCGCCGACATGAACAGGCAGCTGGCGGAGAAGAAGGCCGAGGTGGAGCAGCTGCGCGAGAGTCTCGTCCGGATGGGCGACGAGGTGAAGAGCCTGACCGAGGAGGTGGCTGTCCGCAGCGCCGAGGTCGAGAACCTGAGCGGCGAGAAGGTCGAGTTGCAGAACCAGCTCAACACGGTCTATTACATCGTGGGGGCCGAGAAGGAGTTGCGCGACGCGCAGATCATCAACAAGCAGGGATTCATCGGACGGACGCTGACCGTCGGACGGAACAGCAATTTCGACAGCTTCACGATGACCGATTCGCGCCTGCTGTCGGAGGTCCCTGTCGGACAGAAGAAGGCGACGCTCGTCACTTCGCATCCCGAGGGGTCGTACGAACTGGTGACCGACGCGAACAAGGTCGTCGAGAAACTGATCATCACCGATCCCGTGCGGTTCTGGGAGTCTTCGAAAATTCTGATCATTAGTTGCAAATAGGCGGTTCGTCCGCCGTTACAACGCTTTTCAGAGTCCCTGCCGGTCGCGGCGGGGACTTTTTTTGACATCACGGGAGCTGATTTGTTTGCTTTTCCTGATTTTTTTGTATTTTTGTTCGTAAAATCACATCACACAGATCAAATAAGTTTATGGATTATCAACCCCAACCGCAGTTTGAGGAGTCGGCATTGAAGGAGAGTTGTTCTGCGGATTGTAGTAGTTGTCCTACGTTTCCGGCGCCGTTCCGCCGCATCGGCGATTCGACCTATTGTCGGTTTTCACAGCTTACGTTTGCAGCCGGAGAAGGGGTGACGTTCCCCGCGGACCGCATGGTGCGCATCCTTTTCGTGATGTCGGGATCGTTGAGGCTGGAACACGGAAACGACACGGTGCGTCTGGTTACGTCGAAACAGTGCGTGTGTCTCGCCCGCAGCGAACGCTTCGTGGTGACGGCTCAGGACGACGAGACGCATGTGGTCGTGCTGTCGCTCATCCATCGGATCGAATTCTGCGAGCAGGACATTTTCGACAAGGTGATGCCCTACGACTCGGTCGTTCCGACCGAATCGGTCCCCATGCTTTCGATGCATCCGGCGATAGAACGCCTTTTGAGCACATTCTTTACGATCCGCCAGATGTTCAACTGCGTCCGCTACCACCGGATGAAGGCCACCGAGCTTTTTATGATGATCAAGGTGCTCTACACGCCGACCGAACATGCCTACTTCTTCCAGTCGATGATTCAGCCGCAGGACAATTTCCGCGTCTTCGTCTGCAACAATTACGACAAGGCACAGGGCGTCGCCGAGCTGGCTTCGCTGGCGGGCATGAGCCTCTCGGTTTTCAAACGCCGCTTCGCCGAGCATTTCAACGACAGCGTTTACCACTGGATGATGCGCCAGAAGGCGCTGAAGGTCTTCACCGACATCCGCGACGGCGAGGACAGCACCAAGGCGCTGATGAACAAGTACGGGTTCCGTCACTACACGCAGTTCAGTCGTTTCTGCAAGAATTACCTTCAGGCGACGCCCGCGCAGCTGATCAACTCGATCAAGAAGAAATAGGGCCGCCGGCCGCCACGGATAAAAAGGATGAAAAGGAGGCCTCTCCGCAGGTCTCCTTTTTTCGATGCGACGCCGGATGAACCGCGCACGGCGTCATCGGGCCGGTCGCGGCGTAGGGCATCGGGCCGGATCGGATTTGCGGGTGACGCCGGGGCGGATGCCATCTGGTTTTCAGCGTTCCAGCACGTAGACGTTCAGGTCGATCCACTCTCCGTCGGAGAGCTGTTCGCCTTGTGCCTCGACATGGCTGCGGAGGAAGCCGAGACGCTGCGGAATGCGGTTGCTCGGGAGGTTGCC
>ERZ791868.455-NODE-455-length-33779-cov-3.192800_pt1 | contig 33779 bp, 32 predicted proteins | sample MGYA00510281_ERZ791868 | MGnify/ENA primary metagenome ERZ791868 (study PRJEB30046, sample SAMN00792046) | human gut metagenome | study: EMG produced TPA metagenomics assembly of the A metagenome-wide association study of gut microbiota in type 2... | reverse complement strand
GTGTCGCAAGCGACCGCCGCAGGCGCAAGAATGTGCAAAGCACATTCTTTGTTCTAGAAGTAAAATCTATAAAGCTTTCTTAAAGATAATACCCTTATATTTGTTAAGTGCTCCATATACGATAAGACCGAGTACACCGGCGGAAATAACTTCGCCGACACCGACTGTTAACATCATAAATGGTATCGGAAGTGGCACTTGATATCCGTATTTTAATACGAATGGTACAACGATAATGTTTGCTACGATCGGTGGAACTGGAGCAAGATATTTGCTCTTGTTTCTGAGCTGCCAAGTAAAGAAAGCTCCGATCAATGTAGCAAGGCTTCCGAATATGATATCCGGAACGATTGCACCGCCAAGGATGTTGCCGAGCAGACATCCGATAAAAAGTCCTGGGATTGCAGCTGGTGTAAATGCAGGAAGAATAGTGAGAGCTTCGGCAAAGCGAATCTGCACTTCTCCAAATGCAAGTGATGCACCAAGTACTGTCAATACAACATAAATAGCAGCAATCATAGCTGCCTGTGCCAGATAAAGCACCTTTGAGTTTGAGTTTTTCATTATTCTGTTCTCCTTTAGTTTTGTTTTACGTGTGGAAGGTCACGAACACACGATTCATTTTACGCCGGAAATCGGCGAAATCCTTGTAAGACCTTGTTTTTTTAGGGTTTTGTAACGGGTGATAGTATAGCATGAAAAGACAAGAAAAGCAAGAAAAGTATCAAAAAAGTACCAAATGGGAAAATGATATACATTGTTAGTAAATGTTGAGGTTCGGAAAATCAAGGTTTGCTCAAAATGGGGAAGAAGTGAAAGCGGATATGTGGATTGTAATATATGATAAAGTGAAGTATTATAGAAATAGGTATAGCGGTTGATGAAATGGGGAGATGGGAGAGAATATGTTTTACACAATTAGAATTGGTGGAAAAAAATCAACTGCAATAACGATTACAAGAACTTAAAGAAGAGCATAGAAAATATGGTTCAAAAAGATAAGGATTTTCTTGATAATGCTAAAATGGAATGTAAGAGGATTATCGCCGGGGAAATTTATGAATTTAATTCTAATATGGCAAGTTTATTGCTATCTTTTTCTGCCTTTTATTTATCAATATATAAAACCGATAAGCTCTCAATGTCGCTGCTAACTTTAATATTGTTTGTAGCGGCGCTTAGCGCTATAGTGGTTTTGGAAATTAATTTGAATATGAAAAAACAAAATGCAGGGAAAATATTGTTTATAATAGACAAAATAGAAAATAAAGTTAAAATACTAAAACGAACAAATAACACCTATTAAATAATTTTTAAGGTAATAAATATATGGACGGAACGCTACAATTCTTGTGTTAGGGGGAATGTAGCGTTTCTTGTTATTGAGATGGGAACAGTAAAAAGAATATATATATACTATCGGGAGAGAGAACACAGTCTCGAAAATTCAGCTCAGCGTTTTAAGCCTTCCACCCTAAAATGCAGATATTTATAACATAACAAAACTTAACTTTTTTGGCTGTATTGCGGGTTTATTATGGGATTCAAGGCGAAATGCATTGTAAGTGTATGATGTTATAGGGAAAGTGATTGCATGTCAATTATTGCCATGTTATACTTTGGGTGGAACAATCGTGTTACAGGGTGGCAGACCTCTATTCTTACATAGAATGGGGGTGGTGCTGATGAACAATAATCATTTTGATTTTAAAGACCTTATGGCTTTTGGCATGTTCATTCTTGCATTGCTGACATTCGTTTTTACGTTTATCAGATAATGTTTTAAGGCATAGAAAAACCACCCCGGAACTTTGGCGAGCGATGGAGTGGATTTTTCAGAATCATACATTGAGGTCAACCCACCTTGTGGGCGGTTGTTCTCTTTTTGTGTCTTAAATATAACATATCTGGTAGCAGGATTCAAGACGATTCGTGAAATTCATGGGTTGCCGTGAGGTGCTGCATCTGATCTGAACTGTCAAAATGACAGTGCGGACAGAGAAACAATAATATGTTGAGTTGCTAATTTATGCTGACTTATTGGTGAGTTTTCATTGGGTGTGACGAAAACAGTATCTGATTTGTTCTTTAGGGCAAGTAAGAATAACAAAAAACTGACATAACGAAATCTTTCTGTTTGCCAGTTTTTTGTTATTTTAAAAATATATGTTTGGAAGTTATTAAATTCAAAACGCTTCACATTTTTCTACAATCTCAGGAAATTCCATTCCGTGAGAAGCTTTGATAAGAATTGTATCGTGAGGCTTGATCACATTCTTCATTTCTTTAAAGAAATCTGCTTTTGTTGCATAGTGATGCACTTCTGTCCCCTTATTCTGGTTTTTTGCTCCTGAAGAGAGAAAGCGTGTGTATTCTCCGATGGAAATTACGACATTAATGCCAATCTGTGCAGCGTGAGCACCAACTTCATAATGCATCGCATCAGCATCATCACCAAGCTCAAACATATCTCCGAGAATAGCAACAGTTCTTGTGTCTGCTTTAGCGAGAACATCCAGCGAAGCTTTCATAGAAGCTGGATTTGCATTGTAGCAGTCATCAATGATTGTCAGATTCTCTGTTTCAATCAGATGATTGCGTCCTGCAAGAGGAACTAATGCCTCAATTCCCCTCTTGATTTCATCATCTGTCATACCGAGAGCATATCCAACTGCAATTCCGGCAAGCGCATTGTATACCATATGTTCGCCTGGAATTGTAATGTGTGCTGTGAATTCTGAAGATGGGGTGATAAATTTGGCAGTTGTTCCGCGCATTCCCATATCTTCAATATCATCAGCATGATAATTTAAACTATCATCGAAGCCGAAATAAATTGGTTTGATTTTGTTTTCCGGAACGAAAGAGATGAGTTTATCATCGTCTCCGTTGAAAATGATTGTTCCGTTTGGATTCATATACTGGAACATCTCTGTTTTCGCTTTTAAAATGCCATCGCGAGACTGTAAATGTTCAAGATGAGCACATCCGATGTTAGTGAGTACACAGATATCCGGACGAGCCATTTTTGCAAGTCGAGTCATCTCACCAAAATGACTGATTCCCATTTCAAGAACAGCTACTTCATGTTCTTCGCGAATGTTGAAGATTGTCAATGGAAGTCCAATCTCGTTATTAAAGTTTCCTTCTGTTTTTAGTACATTGAACTTCTGACTTAAAACCGAAGCAATCATTTCTTTCGTGCTGGTTTTACCAACGCTTCCGGAAATACCGACAACTTTGATATCCAGGGAACGGCGATAGTGTTCAGCAATTGCTTTCATAGCCTGTTCGCAGGAATCCACAAGGATATAGGAAAAGTCAACATCTCCTAAATTTTCTTCTGAGAGGGTACATAAAGCACCGGCTTCTATCGTTTTTGTGATAAATGTATGTCCGTCTACGCGAGCACCACGAATTGCGATAAACAAGCTGTCTTTTTGAACTTTACGACTGTCAATTACAACACTGGAAACAGATTTTTCCAGATTTTCTTCGGGTCCAAAATATGTACCCTGACATGCTTTGGAAATTTCTTTTAATGTCATATGCTTCATAGCAACAGAACCCTCATCTTTCTTAGTTATATCGTGCTTCTAAAGATTTTTTGATGATCAGTTCACAAAGATCACCATATTCAATTCCTATAACAGCAGCTTCTTTTGGAAGGAGGCTTGCAGCCGTCATACCAGGAAGTGTATTCATTTCAAGGCAGTACAGATTATTGTTTGCATCTAACAGGAAATCAGCACGGCTGTATACATCCAGCTTCAGGGCATGGAAAGCACGGACTGTGTAATCCTGCATTTTTGCAGAAATTTCTTCGCTGATATTTGCCGGGCAGACTTCTTGTGTAGCACCGGCCTGATATTTGTTTGCATAATCAAAAAATCCTGTTTTTGGAATGATTTCGATAGGTGGTAATGCTTTATCATCGATAATACCACATGCAAATTCGCGTCCTTTTACATATTCTTCAATAACAAGCTCATCTTCATAGCGGAAAGATTTTTCAAGAGCTTCATTATATTCTTCTTCGGTATTTACAATGTAAACACCGATGCTTGAACCGCCGGAGCAAGGTTTTACAACGACTGGAAGAGAGAGTCCCAGGCTTGCCAAATCTTTTTTATTTTTATTTTTGTGGATGCAGACACCATTTGGTGTAGGAATGCCGGATTCTAAGAAAATCTGTTTTGCGATTCCTTTATGCATTGCAGCTGCACATCCAAGTGAATTTGGTCCTGTATATTTAATTCCCAACAGATCAAATGTAGCCTGTAATTTTCCATTTTCGCCTTCACCGCCATGAAGACCGATGAATGTAATATCAGCCATGCGGCAAAGTTCGATTACATTTGGTCCTAAGAAGCAGTCTGACTGATCAGGACGGGACGCCTTGATAGCTGCGAGGTCAGGTTCTTCGGTTGCAATGTTCTTAGCAATCTCAAGACCGTGTCCGGGAAGTGTAAATACTTCCTCTAATTTTTCAGAGTCATAAGGAAGACCCATAAATACATCCAGAAGAAATGCATCATGTCCTTTCTCGATTAATGTGCGACAGATACCGGCAGCAGAAGAAAGTGATACGTCACGTTCTGTACTTAAGCCTCCGGCTAATACGATAATTTTCATGATTTATACTCCTTTTATCTTATTTGAAAATGCGCACCTAAATAGAGGTGTGCGTTTTTGTTGCTATGCATATGACAAAAAGGTCCGGTGGACCTTTTTAAGTTATTTACTCATGTCATCCAGCAGTCTGTTTTTTGTATCATACAAACTTCTGGAAAGATCAACATATACCCCATGTGGATTGAAAAGTCGTTTTGTTTCATCCCAGAGAGTTTCTTTTTCTTCCTTGCAGAACTGTGCAATCTCCATAACAGAAGGTGATTCATAGATACATTCGCCATGTTTAAAGATTGGAAGCAGGATTTCTTTCATAGTGTAGCTTCCCCCCGGAAGACGTGTTTTCTTCCATGTAGCATTTGAATCGAAGAGAAGAAGTTCATCTTCTTCATTCCAGGTTTCGTCAGCAAAGCAAATGAGGTCGGCCCGAATCTTACCTGTTTCTTTGTCGTAAACACGATAAATAGTTTTATCTCCGGGATTTGTGATTTTTTCAACATTTTCTGAAATTTTAATCTTAGGAATAAATTCTCCGTCATTGTTCTGGATGGCAGAAAGTTTATAAACACCTCCAAAAGAAGGACAATCCTTAGAAGTAATCAGGTTTGTTCCGACACCCCAGGAACCAATCTTAGCACCTTGAATTTTCAGGTCATTGATCAAGAATTCATCCAGGTCATTGGATGCGGCAATAACAGCATCTGTGAAACCTGCTTCATCCAGCATCTTTCTTGCTTTTTTAGAAAGATATGCGAGGTCTCCGCTGTCCAGACGGATTCCGTAAGATTTTGGATGGATTCCTGCATCTCGCATTTCTGTGAAGACGCGGATTGCATTTGGAACACCGGACTTTAATGTGTCGTATGTGTCGACAAGTAAAGTGCAGGCATTCGGGTATAAACGTGCATATTCTTTAAATGCAGTATACTCATCTTTGAAACTCATGATCCAGCTGTGTGCATGAGTACCCATGACAGGGACATCAAACATCTGACCTGCAAGAACATTGGATGTTCCTACACAGCCACCGATCATAGCAGCTCTGGCACCATACAGACCAGCATCAGGTCCCTGTGCACGGCGCAGACCAAATTCCATGATTCCATCGCCCTGAGCTGCATAAACTACACGTGATGCTTTTGTTGCAATCAGGCATTGATGGTTGATAATGTTCAAGATTGCTGTCTCTACAAGCTGAGCTTCCATAATAGGAGCAACAATCTTTAATAATGGTTCTTTTGGGAAGATTACACTTCCCTCACGAATTGCATAAATATCACCGCTGAAGTGGAAACCGCTTAAGTAGTGAAGAAAGTCTTCAGTGAAGATGCCAAGACCTCGAAGATAATCTACATCTTCATAAGAAAAATTCAGATTTTTTATATAATCAATGACTTGATCCAGACCAGCCATAATAGAATAACCGCCATTGTTAGGATTGTTACGGAAAAACACATCGAAAATAACGGTTTCATTTTCTTGTGTTTCGAAATAGCCCTGCATCATAGTCAATTCATATAAATCAGTTAGTAACGTAAGATTTCGTGTATTCATTTTAGTCTCCTTGTGTTACGTTAAATTTCTGCATTCTTATTAATTGTTTCCTGAACAATATTCTGTACATAAGCACCGATATGTTTTTTTGTATCAGCATCCAGTTCATTTGGATAAATTGGTTTGCCATATTCGATGACAACATGTGTCTTTTTAATACGCGGAAAATGATTTTCCAAAATATCAGCAGTATTATTCAGAGAGACCGGGACAATAGGACACCCTGTCTTTGTGGCAATTTTAAATGCACCATCTTTAAAAGGAAGTAAACTTAATTCTTCTCCGTTATTTCTTGTACCCTCCGGAAAGATAAAGATAGAAATACCATTCTTAACATATTCAATGGCTTTTAAAATCGTCTTTAATCCTTCTTTTGCATTCTCACGATCTAAGAAAAGACAGTGTAGATATTGCATCCAGACAGAGAGAAAAGGAATTTTTTGAACCTCTTTTTTAGCTACATAACCGGTGAGACGTTTGCAGCGTGAATATGTCAGGACAATATCGAAATAACTGCGGTGATTACCGATAAATAAAACAGCCTCATCCGGAATATTCTCTTCTCCGATCACAGTGACGGACACACCGGATAATCTGGTGATGACTTTAAACGCCCACTGGACAATGCGAAGAGAACTGATATCTTTTGCATTTTTGTTTACCTTTCCAATCAGCCATTCAACGAAAAAAATCGGAATTGACAAAATCAAAAACAGTATAAGAAATACTGCGACAATGATTAAACGTATCATAGATATAAACCTCTCTTTTGTTTATGACTTGTAATTGAACTGTTACGTTCAAAACTACTATTCAAAGTATACTAAACTTGTGTTAAAAACACAACGCATAAATCAACATTTCAAGTAATAAGATACTAGAGAAATGGATATGTGAAGTGCATGTTGGACATGGTTTTGAAAAAAATAAAACGCTTGAGTACAGGCGTAGTTGTGATTTTGAGCGTGGTAATAACAGCTGTCGGATGTATAACCAAGGTAGAGGTAACGGAAAAAATAAGGGATCTAAAGTTTACTGTTCTTGAAAAAGCAGAGCTGCCGAATGAACTGAAAGAAAAAATATCAAAAAATAAAGAAAAGGCATTTCATTTGACATATTCAGATCAAGGAGAATTGTATATTGTGGAAGGATATGGAGAAAAACCACAGAGCGGGTACAGTGTAAAAGTGACGGAATTTTATGAAACTGCAGAAGCGATTTATATCCATACAGAATTAGACGGACCGCCCAGAGATGAAAAAACAAAAGAAATCGTAACATATCCATATATAGCAGTTAAAACGAAAGAAATCGGGAAACCGGTTCAGTTTCATAATTGACGCAAAGTCGGAAATAGCGTTTACATGCAAGGAGGGGCTTATGGAATTAGTACAAAAACAAGTGCGTTATATGCAGGAAAAACCATCTATAACAGATCAATTTCAAATGGATGAGGATTATAATGTTCCGGATACAAAAGATGATGTAAAGCAGATTGTAAGAAGTAAAGAAACAGTAAAAATCGAAGATATAAATTTAGTAGAAAATTATCTGAGAGTATCAGGAAAGCTTTGCTTTCAAATTTTATATATTGTGGATTCAGAAGAAAACAGACTGGCTTCACTAGAAGGAAAAATTCCGTTTGAGGAGATGGTTTATGTTACAGATATGGGAAAGGATGAGTTTTTTATCAAACATGTGAGAACGGAGTTTCAGACAGCTTTGATTCATTCACGTAAAATCGGTTTGCATGCAATGATTGAACTTGAAATCGGAAGAGAACAAATGCAGGAGGAAGAAACAACAATAGATATGGAAAGTGATGTGCCGGTCTATAAGAAAGTGAACAGAATCAACCTGCTTGAAATCCAGATGAATAAAAACGATACATATCGTGTTAAAGAGGAAATCACACTTCCGGGAACAAAAGAAAGTATAGGTCAATTATTGCTTAGTGATATCAGCCTGCGTAAGCTGGAAATACGTTTAATGCAGGATGAACTTCGGTTACAAGGCGAATTTCTGGTTTTTATAATTTACTTGTCAGAAGAACAGAAGATGGATTGGCTGGAACAGACAGTTCTGTTTGAAGGAAAATTAGAGTGCAGCGGGATTGAAGAAGGAATGTATGACTATATAAGCTACGCATTGGAAGATACACTTGCAGATGTCCGGCTTGACGAAGACGGAGAAATGCGTGTGATTGGAATTGAAGGAACGATACATTTGCGGATGAACATTTACAAAGAAGAAAGTATAGATGTGCTGGCGGATATGTATTCGCTTCAGAAAAAATGTGAATTTGAGGTGAGAGAAGCAGATTATGAGGAATTGATGATTCAAAATCATTCAAAATGCAAAATATCAGAACATTTAAATCTTCCGGAATTGAAGGAAGATGTTTTGCAGATATGTCATAGTGATGGTGAAATTCAGTTAGAACATGTGGAACCGTCCAAACAAGGACTTCAGCTTGACGGAATTCTGCATCTATCCTTTTTGTATTTGCGGGCGAATGATGAACAGCCTTTTGGAAACTGGCAGGGAATGATACCATTTACCTGGCTTCTGGAGTGCAATAATATGCCGGAGAATGTGAAATATAATATAGCAGAGCATGTGGAACAGCTATCTGTAAATCTTGCCGGAAATGAGGAAGTAGAAATCAAGGCAGTCTTATCATTCGATACATTTATACGAAAATCGGTGACTGCACAGGTAATCACATCAGTAGCATTTGCCCCATTGTCGGTAGAAGAAATAGAAAAGCGACCGGGAATCGTAGGTTATGTAGTGAAAAAAGAGGATAAACTATGGGATTTGGCGAAGAAATTTATGACGACGGAAGAGGGGATTATGGAAGTCAATAATTTAGAACAAACTACAATAAAAGAAGGGGATAAAATCTTGATTTTCAAGGAGAATTTGAGTATACTATAGCTATATTGTATACAAGATACAAACGAGAACATGGAGGACACACCGATGAAGCAGATTGAGCTAAAGTCACTGGCAAAAATCAATCTAGGATTGGACGTTCTTGGAAGAAGAGAGAATGGATATCATGACGTGCGGATGATCATGCAGTCCATTTATCTGTATGACGAAGTAAAGATTAAGCGAACGAAAAATCCGGGGATTGAAATAAAGACAAATTTGTATTTTCTACCAACAGGAAAAGAGAATATTGCATACAAAGCGGCAGAGATGTTAATAGAAGAATTCCATATTGAGGAAGGTGTTCATATTACATTGAACAAACATATTCCGGTTGCAGCAGGGATGGCAGGTGGAAGTTCTAATGCAGCGGCAGTTTTGTTCGGTATGAATAAAATGTTTAATCTGAAACTGACACAGGCAGAATTGATGGAGCGAGGAGTAAAGCTTGGTGCAGATGTTCCGTACTGTATTATGCGCGGGACGGTTCTGGCAGAGGGTATTGGAGAAGAATTGACAACACTTACTCCTATGCCGAAATGTTTTGTATTGATCGCAAAACCACCGATCAGTGTGTCTACGAAAGTTGTTTATGAAGTGTTGGATTCAAAAGAACTTGTAGAGCATCCGGATATAGATGGACTAATTGAAGGATTAGAGAAACGAGATCTTAAAACGATTGCTTCATGTATGGGAAATGTTCTCGAAGATGTAACGATTCCAATGCATCCGGTCATTGAGGAGATAAAACAGGAGATGAAAAATGCGGGTGCATTAAACGCGATGATGAGTGGAAGCGGACCTACAGTGTTTGGGTTGTTTGAGACAAAGACAGCGGCAAGGAAAGCACAAGACAGAATTAGGAGAAAGGCACTGGCAAAACAAGTTTACGTAACAAATGTACATGGTGCAGGGAGGAACTGACAGATGGAGATGAACTTTGAAGTGAATATGAATGAATATCTGCCACTCCGTGATGTTGTGTTCAATACATTACGACAGGCAATTTTGAGAGGAGAATTGAAACCGGGAGAAAGACTGATGGAGATTCAACTGGCAAATAAATTAGGAGTCAGCAGAACACCGATAAGGGAGGCAATTCGTAAGTTGGAGCTGGAAGGTCTTGTTTTGATGATTCCAAGAAAAGGTGCGGAAGTTGCCCAGATTACAGAAAAGAGCTTGAGAGATGTTCTTGAAGTACGAAGAGCACTCGAGGAGCTTGCAGTGCAGCTTGCATGTGACAGAATGACAAAAGAAGGAATGCAGGATTTAAAACAGGCGGCAAAAGAATTCGAATCCCTGCTTGGAAGTGCAAGCGATATTACAGCAGTTGCAGAAGCTGATGTGGCATTTCATGATTTGATCTATCTTGCAACAGACAATCAAAAATTGATTTCATTGTTGAATAATTTTAGAGAACAGATGTATCGATACCGTGTGGAATATTTGAAATTAAAAGAACGGCATCCACAGATCATACAGGAGCATAATGATATTGTTGAGTCAATTGAGAATGGTGAGAAGGAGCGTGCAACAAAAGTAACTTGCATACATATTGATAACCAGGTACAAACTGTGAGTGATACATTGAAGCATATAGAGTAAGCTGTTTTTAATGAGCAGATATAGCAATAACAAGAAGCTGGATGGCAGATAAATTTGATTTCGAATAAGAAGAATCAGAAATGGCAATACTCCCTGCATCAGAAAAGATGGAGGGAGTTAAACATGTTATCCGGTAAAAATCAAAAACTGATAAGGACATCTGCTTATCAATATGAAGATGAATTACAATATGAAAATAAATTTGCGAGGCGGGAACTTAGGTGGACAAGAGTAGGTCTGCTGTTGTGTGCCACTTTGCTGGCGGTATTAGTCATAATCATTGTTGGATGGCAAAGCATGATGATATCAGAGGCTCGTATGCAGCAACATCTTGCACAAGAAGTATTGCGTTTTCATGTGCTGGCGAACAGCGATAGCGAAGAAGACCAGGCACTGAAAATGAAAGTGAAAGAAAAAGTTATCGAATTGCTGGAAGAGGAAATTCCGGAAGGGATGAATGTGACAGAGACAGCAGATTGGATGAGAAGGAATACGGATAAACTGAGAAACTGTGCACAACAGGTTGTACTTGAAAATGGGTATGACTATCCAATAAGTGCAGCAGTTACAACTTGTTATTTTCCGGAAAAGACATATGGGGATGTAAGATTTCCAGCCGGAAACTATGAAGCTTTGAGAATTGAGATAGGAGAGGCTAAGGGGCATAACTGGTGGTGTGTTTTATATCCGGGACTTTGTTTTTTGAATACAACAAATGCAGTTGTTCCGGAGGAGGGAAAGCAAAAGTTGAGGTCTGTTTTGACAGAAGATGAATATGCACAGATTACGTCAACAACGGAATTTCATATTAGATGGAAACTGTTACCAGGCTTGAATAAATAAAAAAGATAAAATATACTAATTATGACAGACATTTTAGAGAGGAAATACAGATGTATACATTCGATAGTAAAGTAAGATACAGTGAGATAGATCATCGAGGAACAATGACATTACCGGCGTTAATCAATTATTTCCAAGATTGCAGTACATTTCAATCAGAGTCTTTAGGTTTTGGGGTGAAAGCTGCAAAAGAGAAGAAAAAAGCATGGATTCTTTCTTATTGGCAGGTTGTTGTAGAACGGTATCCCAAGTTAGGAGAAAAAATTACAGTGGGAACATTTGCCAGTGATTTCAAGGGCTTGTTTGGAGAACGTAATTTTGTGATGCTGGATAAAGAGAATAACAGACTTTCATGTGCCAATTCACTCTGGGTTTATATGGATATGGAGAAAGGACGTCCGATTTTGCCGGACAAAGAAGAAATCGAAGCATATGGAACAGAACCGAAACTGGATATGGATTATGAAGGCAGAAAAATCAGACCGGCAGCAGAATATGAGGAAAGAGAAGCTTTTCCGGTGAGAAAATATCATATCGATACGAATGAACATGTGAATAATTGCCAGTATGTACAATTTGCAATGGAATTGCTTCCAAAAGATCAGGTTATACATCAGGTTCGTGTAGGTTATAAGAAGTCTGCAGTTCTAGGTGATATTATTTATCCAAAGTATGCAAAGGAAACGGATCGTACAGTAATTGAGTTATGTGATGAAAAAGGGCTATCTTATGCGACTGTTGAAGTGAAATAGATATATATATTTTCAAAAAAATAGTGTATAGTAAGAGATGAAGTTAACAAATCAGGAGGAAAAGTATGAAATACGATGTAATTATTATAGGGGCCGGACCGGGAGGAATTTTCTCGGCGTATGAGCTGGTAAAAAGAAAACCAGAATTAAAAATTGCAGTTTTTGAGTTGGGGAATTCATTAGAGAGACGTCGTTGTCCAATCGATGGTAAAAAAGTAAAAAGTTGTATCAAATGTAAAACATGTGCGATTATGAGTGGATTCGGTGGGGCCGGAGCATTTTCAGATGGAAAATACAATATTACGAATGCATTTGGCGGAACATTGTACGAGCATATCGGAAGAGATACAGCCATTGATTTGATGAAGTATGTAGATGAAATTAATATTGAGCATGGCGGAGAGGGAACTAAAATGTACTCTACAGCCGGAACAAAATTCAAAAAATTATGTATGCAGAATAAACTGCAGCTGTTAGATGCATCAGTAAGACATCTTGGAACAGATATCAACTATGTTGTATTGGAAAATATTTATGCAGAATTGAAAGATAAAGTGGAATTCCGTTTTGAATATCCGGTAGATCATCTGGAAGCAATCGAAGGCGGATATCGAGGATTCTGTGGGGATGATTTTGACGATTGTGAAAAATGTGTTGTATCTGTAGGACGTAGCGGAAGTAAGTGGATGTCAAAAGTATGTGAAGAGATGAAGATTCCGACAATGTCTAACAGAGTAGACCTTGGGGTACGTGTAGAAATTCCATCACAGATTTTCTCTCATCTGACAGATGAATTATATGAAAGCAAGATTGTATATCGTACAGAAAAATTCGAAGATAATGTGCGTACATTCTGTATGAATCCAAATGGAATCGTTGTAAATGAAAATACAAAGGGTATCGTGACAGTAAACGGACACAGTTACGAAGACAAAGATAAACAGACAGAAAATACAAACTTTGCACTTCTTGTGTCAAAGCATTTTTCAGAGCCATTCAAGGACAGTAACGGATATGGTGAAAGTATCGCACGTTTATCTAATATGCTTGGCGGAGGAGTTATCGTACAGCGTTTTGGTGATTTGATCCGTGGAAGACGAAGCAATGAAAAACGTATTGAAGAAGGACTTGTTCGTCCGACATTGGCTGCAACACCGGGAGATTTGAGCCTTGTGCTTCCAAAACGAATTTTAGATGGAATTATTGAGATGATCTATGCTTTGGATAAAATCGCACCGGGAACAGCAAATGATGATACACTGCTCTATGGTGTAGAAGTAAAATTCTATAACATGGAAGTAGAGATTGATGAGAATCTTGAAACATTGTATAAAGGCTTATATGTAATCGGAGACGGAAGCGGAGTAACACACTCTCTTTCTCACGCATCTGCAAGTGGTGTTTATGTAGCAAGACATATAGCTGAAAATATGTAAGACGGGAAGGAAATAACAGAGATGGACAACGAAAAAGAAGTGTTAGGAAAATTAAGAAATTCAGAAGCAATTTATGTGCCGATGTCAGAATGTACAAAGATGCCATTTGTACTATGTGACGAGGAAACATTTGATGATGAAATTTTAGTTTTCTTTGATGAGGAACATGCAAAGGAAGAATGTAAAAAATTGATGGAGCAGAAAAATCCTCTTCATATTATTAAATTAGATCATAAGTTTCTGCTTTCCTTTTATTCCAGTCTGTTGCCGATGGGAATCAATGCAATTGTAGTAGAGAAAGGGACAGAGCAGGAGATGATTATTCAGTTGTCCTCTTTGATTACAAGAAAGAATGGCAGCGAAGATGCTCAGGGAAGACCGATTGTAGAGAATCCGGAACTTCAGCTTACAGCATTATATTTTATGCAGCAGCTTCGTAAGACAGAAGATCTTCAAATGACAGAGGAGCTTAAAGAGATACAGGAAGAGATGCTGGCACATTATGTAAAAGGTACATATATTGTTGCATATCAGGAAGATCAAGGTGTTGCAATTTTAAGACAGAAGGATGGAAAGGTATTACAGCCGTTATTTACAGATATCCAGGAATATTTGAAGTTCCAAAATTCGCAGAAAGATGTGAAATTTAAGACAGCTGTTATCGAAGCAGAAAATCTTTCAAAGATTCTGGCAAAAGAGACAACAGGCGTTGTAGTAAATCCTTACAGTATTAATCTGCAGTTGCAGGTTAATAGAAAAAACGAAGAGAATTAATAGGAGATAAGTATGAAATTAGGAGAAAAGCAGGTTCTGACTGTTGTGAAGATAGTGGACTTTGGAGTGTATCTTGGAAGTGATGAGGAACGAGTATTACTTCCGAAAAAACAGGTGCCTTCTGGAATTGAAGTGGGAGATCCGATTGAAGTATTCTTATATAAGGATTCTTCAGACCGCCTGATCGCAACAACAAACGAACCAAAACTTACGATTGGTCAGCTTGCAGTTTTAGAGGTTGCAGATACAAGCCGTATGGGTGCCTTTTTGAACTGGGGATTGGAAAAAGATCTTTTTCTTCCATTTAAGCAGCAGACTGCAAAGGTAGAAAAAGGCGATCATTGTCTTGTAACATTGTATATTGATAAGAGTGATCGTTTGTGTGCAACAATGAAAGTGTATCATCAGCTGCGTACAGATTCTCCATATAAAAAAGATGATAAGGTAAGTGGAATCATTTATGACAGAAGCGATGAATTTGGTATGTTTGTAGCAGTTGACAATCAGTTTTCCGCAAGAATTCCAAAGAAAGAATGTAATGGAAGACTCCGTGTCGGAGATATGATTGATGCACGAGTTACAGCAGTAAAAGAAGATGGAAAATTGGACTTAAGTGTCAGAGATAAGATTCCGGAGCAGATGGATAAGGATGCTGAGCAGATTTTACAGGGAATCAAAAATCATGGCGGAAAGCTTCCATTTACAGATAAAGCAGATCCAGAGGTTATCAAGGAAGAGTTTGGAATGAGCAAAGCTGCATTTAAGCGTGCAGTAGGACGTCTCTTAAAGCAGAAGAAGATAGAAATTCTTGAAAATGGAATTCGAATGCGTTAAAACTATTGCAATCCAAATAAAATTGATTATAATAAAAAAGAAGACATAAAGGAATCATGAAGTAGAGAAACGAAAGGAGAACATAGAGATGAAAGTACAGAATATTACAGATATTGATGCATTTTTCAAAGTAGTAGATAATTGTGTTGGAAAGGTTGAGTTAGTAACAGGTGAAGGAGACAGACTGAACCTCAAATCAAAACTTTCTCAGTATGTATCTATGGCAAATATTTTCTCAAATGGAGAGATTCCAGAGTTAGAGATTATTGCTTACGAAAAAGAAGATACAGATAGACTGATTAAATTCATGCTTGATGGAGAATAAGATTTTTCTGAATTAAGAATGTTGATATTGAGAAGTGATGAAAAGGGTAGTTTCCATATGGGAACCACCCTTTTTGAATCATAAAAGAGGTAGAATATGAATTTTTCACATTTACATGTCCATACGGAGTATAGTCTGCTGGATGGTTCTAATAAAATAAAAGAATATGTAGCCAGGGTTAAAGAACTTGGGATGAACAGTGCCGCAATCACAGATCATGGAGTTATGTATGGTGTGATTGATTTTTACCGGGAAGCAAAAAAGAATGGAATCAAGCCGATTCTTGGCTGTGAGGTTTATGTTGCGCCAAATTCCCGTTTCGACCGAGAGATTACAGGTGGTGAGGACAGGTATTATCATCTTGTTCTTTTGGCAGAGAATAATACAGGATATTCAAATTTGATGAAGATCGTTTCAAAAGGATTCGTGGATGGGTATTATTATAAACCTCGAGTAGATAAGTCATTACTGAGAGAATATCATGAAGGTATCATTGCATTGAGTGCATGTCTGGCGGGGGAAGTTCCGCGTTATATTTCAAAAGGATTATATGACAATGCAAAAAAAACGGCATTAGAGTATCAGGAAATATTTGGAAAAGATAACTTCTTTTTAGAATTACAGGATCATGGGATTCCAGAGCAGGGAATTGTAAACCAGAGATTGTTACAGATGTCAGAGGAGCTTGGCATTGAACTTGTGGCGACGAATGATGTGCATTACACTTATGCAGAAGACGAGAAACCACACGATATTTTGTTATGTATACAGACCGGCAAGAAATTACAGGATGAAAATCGTATGCGTTACGAAGGCGGGCAGTATTATGTGAAATCACCGGAAGAAATGGCAAATTTATTTCCATATGCATTGCAGGCACTGGAGAATACTCAGAAAATAGCAGACCGTTGTGATGTAGAGATTGAATTTGGTGTGACAAAACTACCGAAATACGATGTGCCGGATGGCATGACATCGTGGGAATATCTCAATAAGTTATGTTATGAAGGTCTGGAGAGGCGATACGAAAAGCCGTCGGAAGAATTGCGGGAGCGATTGAAATATGAGCTGGATACGATTCAGCATATGGGGTATGTAGATTATTTTCTGATTGTGTGGGATTTTATTAATTATGCGAAAAGACATGATATTGCGGTAGGACCGGGACGTGGGTCGGCAGCTGGAAGTATTGTGTCATACTGTCTTGAAATTACGAATATTGATCCGATGCGTTATCAACTTCTGTTTGAGCGATTCCTAAATCCAGAGCGTGTATCTATGCCCGATATTGACGTGGACTTTTGTTTTGAACGCCGTCCGGAGGTAATCGATTATGTTATGCGTAAATATGGAAAAGACCGTGTGGTACAAATCGTTACATTTGGTACACTGGCAGCAAGAGGAGTAATACGTGATGTAGGACGTGTCATGGATCTGCCATACGCATTTGTTGATAATATTGCAAAGATGATACCGCAGGAGTTAAATATCACGATTGATAAGGCTTTGAAAATGAATTCAGAGCTTAGAAGTACTTACGAATCCGATGAACAGGTAAAATATCTGATAGATATGTGTAAGAGACTGGAGGGCTTACCGAGACACAGTTCAATGCATGCGGCAGGTGTTGTGATCAGTCAGAAGTCGGTAGATGAATATGTACCATTGTCAAGAGCATCAGATGGAACGATCGTGACACAGTTTACAATGACAACACTGGAAGAACTAGGCCTTTTGAAAATGGATTTCCTGGGGCTTCGTACATTAACGGTAATTCAGAATGCGGTGAATCTGGCAAAACAAAAGAATCCGGATTTTCAGATTGATAAAATAGATTACAATGATCAGGCGGTTTTAGATTATATCGGAACAGGTAAGACAGATGGTATATTCCAGTTAGAAAGCGCCGGTATGAAGGGCTTTATGAAGGAATTGAAACCGCATAGTCTGGAAGATATCATTGCAGGAATTTCATTATATCGTCCGGGTCCGATGGATTTCATTCCACAGTATATCAAGGGTAAAAATGATGCATCTTCTATCACTTATGATTGTCCACAGCTGGAGTCAATCCTTGCACCGACATATGGTTGTATCGTATACCAGGAACAGGTTATGCAGATCGTACAGGCACTAGCAGGATATACACTGGGGCGAAGTGATTTACTGCGAAGAGCAATGTCAAAGAAAAAGGGCGATGTCATGCAGAAAGAACGACAGATCTTTGTGTATGGAGATGAAGAAACAGGTGTACCCGGATGTATCAAGAATGGAATTGACGAGAAAACAGCAAATAAAATCTATGATGAAATGATCGATTTTGCAAAATACGCATTTAATAAATCGCATGCGGCAGCATATGCGGTTGTCTCATATCAGACAGCATTTTTAAAATACTATTATCCGGTAGAATATATGGCTGCACTTATGACATCTGTGATTGAAAATCCTTCTAAGGTTGCAGCTTATATCTATGCATGTCGTCAAATGAATATTAAGATTCTGCCACCGGATATAAATCGTGGATATGCGGACTTCTCAGTTGATGAAGGGAATATCCGTTATGGTCTGGCTGCAATTAAAAGTATTGGAAAACCGGTTATTCAGACAATTGTAGAAGAACGTAAAGAATATGGTGAGTTCAAGAACCTGGAAGATTTTATCAGTCGTATGTCGACTAGAGAAGCATTAAATAAACGTGCGATTGAGAACTTTATCAAGGCAGGTGCACTGGATTGCCTTGGTGGAACGAGAAAACAGTTCATGAGCATTTACATTCAGATAGTAGATCATGTCAATCAGGAAAAGAAATACTCTATGACAGGGCAGATGAGTTTATTTGATCTGGTCAGTGAGGAAGAAAAGAGTGATTTTCAGATCCAGCTTCCGAAAGTGGGAGAATATGCGAAAGAAACAAAGCTCGCCTTTGAAAAAGAAGTCTTAGGTGTGTATATTAGTGGACATCCTTTGGAAGAATATGAAGAGCAGTGGCAGAAGGCTATATCAGCAACGACATTGGATTTTCAATTAGACGAAGAAAGCAATCATTCTAAAGTGCACGATGGAGCAAGAGAAATTATTGGTGGTTTCATTACAGAGAAAACGATGAAAGCTACAAAGACAAATCAGATGATGGCATTCGTAACATTGGAGGATTTGCTTGGAACGGTTGAGGTTGTTGTGTTCCCTCGCGATTATGAAAAAAACAAGAATCTCTTAGAAGTAGATAGGAAAGTGTTTATCAAAGGACGCGTGTCAGAAGAAGATGATAAGCCAAGCAAATTGATATGTGAGAAAGTGATTCCTTTTAATCAAATAAAAAGGGAGTTATGGATTCAATTTCCGGATAAAGCGGATTATTTAAAAAACGAACAGCTTGTATATGGATATCTTGCAGATTCAGAAGGGGAAGACGAAGTTGTTATTTACTGTCAGGCAGAACGGGCTGTAAAACGTTTTCCAAAGAATAGGAATATACAGATTTCACCGCAGGTACTAAGCAAATTGATGAATCATTATGGTGAAAAACGTGTAAAAGTGGTCGAAAAGACTATTGAAAACAAGATATAAATAGTTTAGAATAACTCTAGAGTGTTAAAAAATAAGCAAACTTTAAGGGATTATTATTTGAAAGGTGGACAATCAAAATGGCAGAAAAAAACAGAAGAGAAGAATTAGAACAGATTGAAGACCGCGTTCGTACAATTGGTGTATTGACAAGTGGTGGAGATGCACCGGGAATGAATGCAGCAATTCGTGCTGTAGTAAGAACAGCTATAGCAAATGGAATACGAGTATGTGGAATCCGCAGAGGATATCATGGATTATTAAAAGAAGAGATTATTGAATTATCAGCACGTGATGTAGCTGATACAATTCAGCGTGGTGGTACAATTCTTCAGACAGCTCGTTGCCAGACAATGCGTACAGAAGAAGGACAGCAGAAAGCAGCAGCAATCTGTAAAAAATATGGTATTGATGGTCTTGTTGTAATCGGTGGAGACGGATCATTCGCAGGAGCACAGAAACTGGCTAATTTAGGTGTTAGAACAATCGGTCTTCCGGGAACAATTGATTTGGACATTGCATGTACAGATTATACAATCGGATTTGATACAGCTGTTAACACAGCTATGGAAGCAATTGATAAAGTACGTGATACATCTACATCTCATGAGCGTTGCAGTATCATTGAGGTTATGGGTCGTGGTGCCGGTTACCTTGCATTGTGGTGTGGTATTGCCAATGGTGCAGAGAAAATTCTACTTCCAGAAGAACATGATTATGATGAGCAGTCTATGATCGATGATATTATGGAGTGTAAGAAGCGTGGTAAGAAGAACTACATCATTATCAATGCAGAAGGTGTTGGAGATTCTATCAATATGGCTAAGAGAATCGAAGAAGCAACAGGAATCGAGACAAGAGCAACAATTCTTGGACACATGCAGCGTGGTGGAAGCCCGACATGTAAAGACCGTGTATATGCATCTGTAATGGGAGCAAAGGCAGTAGAACTTCTTATGGAAGGTAAGTCAAATCGTGTTGTTGGATACAGACATGGTGAGTTTATTGATTTTGATATCAATGAAGCATTATCTATGAAAAAAGAAATCCCGGCACATCAGTATGAGATTTCTAAAACTCTTGCACTGTAGGAAAAATGATATGATAAAAAGAGGATGATGAAGCATTGTGAGGCTTGTCATCCTCTTTTTTATTACAATACTTGCGGAGATGTGATGAATGGTATAATATATAAGAACAGTTCTGTTTAGATTATACGAATATAGCAGAACGAATATAGCAAACCATAAAACGATTAGAGTGGGAGATAGATATAGTGAATGCTAAGTGTAAAAATTCAGCACCGATAGGAGTGTTTGATTCCGGAGTTGGTGGGCTTACAGTCGTAAGAGAGATCGTCAGACAATTGCCGGATGAAAATATCGTATATTTTGGGGATACGGCTCGTGTACCATACGGAAGCAAGTCGAAAAATACGATCATTCGATTTTCAGAGCAGATTATTCGCTTTTTAAAAACAAAAGATGTTAAGGCGATTGTGATTGCCTGTAATACAGCAAGTGCACTTGCATTAGATGCAGTAAGACATGAGTTTGATGTGCCGATTATCGGAGTGGTAATTCCGGGAGCAAGAGCGGCGGTAGAGGCGACACAAGATAATAAAGTAGGAGTTATCGGGACCGACGCCACAGTTCAGAGTGGTATGTATACAAAAATCATACAAGGAATGAACCCGGATATTCAAGTGATTGAAAAGGCATGTCCATTATTTGTGCCGCTGGTTGAAGAAGGTTTCAAAGAACATGTAGTAACAGAAGAGATTATCGAGTATTATCTGGAATCCATGAAAAAATCAGATATTGATGCAATGATTCTTGGATGTACACATTATCCATTGCTGAGATCAAAGATTCGTAACTATATGGGGGAGAAGATTCAGATTGTAAACCCGGCTTATGAGACTGCGATGGATCTGAAACAGTTATTGGAAGAACAGGATATGGCAAATGATCGTTCAAAGATGCACAGTCATTACGAATTTTACGTAAGTGATACAGCAGAGAAGTTTAGACAATTTGCAAATACGGTGATGCCATTTGATGTGCCGGAGACTAATGTAGTCAACATAGAGGAGTATTAAAAGATGACAAAAGATGTATTAGTGAGCATTTCAGGACTTCATACCGATGTTATGCAGGAGGCAGAGGAGGAAAACGAAGCCATTGAAGTGGTGAATCCTGCCAACTATTATTTCCGTAACGGAAAACATTATATAGTATATGATGAGCCGGTAGAAGGGGTGTCAGGCACTATAAAAAATAAATTAAAAATTACAGAAGATCAAGTTGTGGAAATTATGAAATCTGGTGTTTCTAATGCACACATGATCTTTGAAAAAAATAAAAAGAACCAGACCTATTATTCTACTCCATATGGACAGATGCTTGTCGGAGTGAATACAAAAGAGATGAAGGTTGATATAAAAGAGAATAGAATAGATATTCTGATTGATTATGAACTTCATGTGAATCATGAGGCCGTAGCAGACAGCAGAATTAAAATGAATATTATTTCTAAGTCAGATTATAAGGCAAACATCGCAGGAGCGACAGAACTATAAGAGATGCACATGTTAAGGTAATAAAAATGGACAAGGGTGAAATGTGAATCATCCTTGTCCATTGTTTTATTTTTTGTTTTTACTTTTTGTGTTAGTCTTATTGTCTTTCTTAAAGCGATCCATGAATTTCTTCTTTTTAGGTGGTGTTTCCAAAGGACCACGAACACCTCTTACGCTTGTAATGTAGATTCCGCTGACAACAGCTTTGACTTCTTTCTTTACTGGAACCAGTGGAAATACCTGTGCATCGCACATGAAAGTCATAATCTTAGGTCCAACCTTTGCTTTTACAACAGGCACCTTTGAACGACGAAGATACTTTGGTGTATTTTCAATAACGACAGAAGGAAAACCTGCATCTTTTAATTTCATCTTTCCCTTATCGATAATCAACATATTCATGGTCTGAGCCATCGCATCCATCTGTGCTTTCTGTTCAGCCTGTTTTTTCTCAGCTTTCTTTCCAAAGAAATACAGTGCAACTAATGCAATGATCAGTACGGCAAGAATTACCAGCATTACAATCATTCCTGTACTCACGACAAACCCTCCTATTAAATTAAATGTAGAGCGGATATCAAGAAATCCGCAATTATGCATTTAGTATTGTATCATTGTTTAGAGGGAAGCGCAAGTAAAACAAGTGCAGAAATCAGGTAAAAGATAAAGGAAAAAGGTGTGTTTAAACAGTGTTCCAACTTTTATTCTAAAATAAAGTATGGTACAATGAAAGCATATGTTTTGGCTTATACAGGTCATATAAATAAATCATGAGGTGAATTTAAAATGAAGAAAAAATTAGTAGCACTTACTTTAGCGGCAGTGATGACAATATCTATGGCTGGATGTGGAAATACAATGTCCGATGAGTACGTTACAATCAATAAATATAAAGGGTTGGAGATAACAGAAGTTGAGAAATCAGAGGTAACAGATGAAACGGTAGAGAATACAGTAAAGAGCTATCTTACTGCAGCACCATTAAAAACAGAGATAACAGATCGTGCCGCACAGGATGGGGATACAGTAGACATTGATTTTGTTGGTAAAGTTGATGGAAAAACATTTGACGGAGGAACAGCATCCGGTGCATCTTTAAAAATCGGATCTGGAACATACATTGGTGCAAATGGAGATTACAAAGGATTTGAAGAGCAGATCATCGGGCACAAGAAAGGGGATAAGTTTGATATCGAAGTGAAATTCCCAGATGATTATCCTGAAAGTACTCTGGCAGGTAAGGTTGCGACATTTAGTATTACGTTAAATGGAATTTATGAAGTAAGTAATGATACAGAGATTACAGATGAGTGGGTAAAACAGAATAGTGATACAGCAGAGACAGTGGAAGAATTCAAAGAAGAAATCCGTACTAAGATGAAAGAGAACAATGAGTCTACGAGACAGAGTCAGCTTCAGTCAGAGGTTATAGAAGCATTGAGCGAACAGGTTGAGGTGAAGAAATATCCAGATGGAGATGTAGACAAAGAATGTCAGGCGGTGGAAGATTATTATACGGCATATGCACAACAGTATGGTCTGGAGCTTGCTGATTTCCTTGAGACATATATGAATATGACAGAGGATGATTTTAAAAAGAAAGCAAAAGAAGTTGCAGAGGAGTCAGTAAAGAAAAAACTGGCCTGCGAATTACTTGCAAAGAAAAAGAAACTGGAGCCTTCAGAGAAAGAATATGAAAAGAAAGTAGAAGAATATGCAGAAAAAGCCGGATATGAAGATGTAGAGGCATTTAGAAAAGCGTATGATGAAGATACAATCCGTGCAACAATCCTTCAGGAAGCAGTGGCAAATTATTTATTAGAGAGCAGCGTGCAGGTAGAGGCAGCAAATACAGACAATTCAACAGATGGCTCTTCAAGTGATACAACAAATAAGTAGTTTATCTCAGTCGAGAAGACTCCCACCTCTTCAGGTGGTGAGTAATAGCAAATTTGTCTCAGTGGGAGTCCAATCTCCGACTGAGATAAACGCTCCGCGAGGATGCGCAGTGATTCTGATAGGAATATGTCAGCTTCGCTGACCAGAATCACGCGCCAAGTCTCACGTACGTTCGACTTGAACTCAGTCGAGAAGACTCCCACTTCTTTAGGTGGTGAGTAATAGACGTTCGACTTGAACGAACAAATAAAAATGTAGATAGGGTAAAGAGTTAGGAGGAATTACGAATGGCGGTTAAGTTGGAAAATGAATTTCTATGTGTAGAGATTGCAGAGATGGGGGCAGAAGTAACACGAATTTACGATAAGACAGAAGACAATGAGATTTTGTGGGAAGGGAATCCGGTTTATTGGAAACGTCATTCACCGGTTTTATTTCCGAATGTAGGTAAGACATATAAAAATAGAGTACTGATTAACGGAACTCAGTATCCAACTTCCCAGCATGGATTTGCAAGAGACAATGTATTTACATGTATTGAAGCTGCAAATGAAAAGGCTTCTTTTATGTTACGTTCTTCAGAAGAGACAAAAGAAGTTTATCCGTTTGATTTTGAATTGCATATTAACTACAAACTGAACAAGAAAGAACTTACAGTAGAGTGGCAGGTTAAGAATTGCGGGGATGAAACAATGTATTTTACAATTGGCGGACATCCGGCATTTCGATTTGCAAAGCCAGAAGAAACAAAAGCAGACTATGTATTGAAGATTCCGGGAAAAGAGAAGATAGAGTATGTTTTAATCGATATAAGCTGTGGATGTGCAAATGTAGATGAAGTTCATACATTACAGTTGAGTGAAGAAACATATCCGTTAAGTGATGAAATGTTTGCAAACGATGCACTTGTAGTGGATAATGGCCAAATTGAAGAAGCATGGCTGTGCCACAAGGATGGAACACCGTATGTTGGAGTTCGAAGCGAAGGATTTCCAAACTATGGTATCTGGTCAGTAGAAGGAGCTCCATTTGTATGTTTGGAACCTTGGATGGGACGATGCGATAATGCTGGATTTAATGCAGAGTTGTCCGAGAAACCAAATGTAAATAAAGTGGAGGCAGGAGAAAAATTTATAAAAGATTATACAATTGTAGTTGCATAATTCTTGTAAGTCAAACTGGCAGGAGTGAATTGGGGACGATAGAGTTAAATCTGTGCAGTAATTAAAAACAGGAAGAAGCAATGGGAGAAAAAGATGGGGAAAGAGATAGAAAAAAGTGGTTTTCAGAAAGTACTTTCAGAGATTGACGAGGCAGTAAAACCATACAACTTTGCAGATGGCGTGTTACCGGGAATTCTTATTTACGATGATACTTCATCCTGCGGAACATATCAGCTCGGGATAGTAGATTGTTCGGAGGAATCAAGAAAGAACGATAATAATGTAGAACCGGTGTTTACAATCCATGTAAATGGATGTGAGCAGCCGGGAGAAAACATGTTCGGTGACTCACAGGGAGTGATGAAAGAATCAGACATTCCGACATTTTTTATAGAATTAGGAACAACAATCCGAGGAACGGGCAAGACATTCGATACTTGGTTTAAAGATACACCGGAAGGGTTGAGAAAAATTTTAGATCAGTATCTGAAATAAAAGGAAAAGGTGAGTCTGATGGGTAGACTTAATTTTGAAAATAAAACGGAAAACAGACGGAATCTTGAAAGCAAATTGGAAAAAAGAAAAGAAGAGTTTGTACGAAACAATTTGTTGTCAGACGAATTTATTGAGTTTGTTCAGAAAAATAAAAAACCATTTGATACATTAATGTCTTATTATCAATGTGCAATCATGGAGGTTGAGACAAAATTTAAGGTCTTGAGCGAAGAGTACTCACTGGAGTATGATCGAAATCCGATTGAAAATATTAAGTCCAGAGTAAAATCGTTTGACAGTTTACTAAAGAAAATCCGTAGAAAAAATATTCCGCTTACAATGACATCGATTGAGGAAAATATTCAGGATATCGCAGGGGTTCGCGTAATTTGTTCTTTTCCAGATGATATTTACAGGCTTGCAGATTGTTTGCTGAGTCAAGATGATATTATTTTGTTAGAGAAGAAAGACTATATAAAAAATCCAAAACCAAGCGGATATAGAAGCCTGCACCTGATCATACAAACACCGATTTTCCTCCAAGAAGGAAAAAGGATGGTGACAGTAGAAGTGCAGCTTCGAACGATTGCTATGGACTTTTGGGCAAGTCTGGAGCATAAGCTTCGTTATAAGAAAAACATTTCTGAAGAACAAAGTGTATTTCTGGCAGAAGAGATGAGTCAGTGTGCAGAAATCAGTGCATCACTGGATGAGCGGATGCAGAAAGTAAAAGACATGCTTATACAGTCGGAAGAAGAGTCAAAAGGACCAGAAAAGTCAACACGATTACTGAACTTGATAAACCGGTAGGGACGGGGGTTGTGGCTCTTTTATGGATAATAGATTTAACATTCTATTACATGGATTTAACATTTACAGACATCTGATTTAACGTCAGCTTGCTAAACTTTCAAAGTAGAAAGGGAAGGAAGATGATATGATGAAAAAAATATGGGATTTCTGTAACGATAAAAATTTAGGAAGAGAGAGCAAGATTAGATTATTTTTATTTTTGAATATCATTTGCTGGTGTGGAATCGGAGCAGCACTTTGGCTTGTAGTAAGCAGAGTTGCTTTAGATAATATGACATGGCTTTTCGTATTTATCGGATATGCAGGAGTATTTCCTGGATGGATTGTCGGAATGCTTAAAATGATGAATATGGGAAATGAATTGGCAGTGAATGAATAAACAAAAATATGAAAGTTATTTTTAAAAAGACTTCCAGAAATTTGAATCAGACATACAATAACAGACCCTTGCATAGATTGTAAAAAACAAACTATGCAGGGGCTTTTCTATGAGAGATTATATTGAAGAGCGGGCAATCGAGATTGCAAATTACATCATACAAGAGAAGGCAACGATCCGGCAGACAGCAAAAAAATTCGGAGTGTCAAAATCGACTGTACATAAGGATGTAACCGAGCGTCTGGTCCAAATCAACCCATCACTTGCACATGAGGCACGTAAAGTCCTCGATACAAACAAATCAGAGCGCCACATTCGTGGTGGACTTGCTACCCGAGAAAAATATTTACATTTACATGTATAGAATACTTAATTTTATTGCGACTCTCTTTAATAGTAAGGTATAATCAATACAGAAAGATATGGAATACGAGGGGAGCAGCATGAACAAAAGAAATCTTTGGAGAAAATGGTACATTTTTTTAATGGGAAGTTGTCTTGTTATGGGACTGTTGGCGGGGTGTCAAAAAGAGAAACAAACGTCACTTAAGACCAGACAGACTTTGACACTGTGGCATTATATGGATTCACCGGCGAGGAAGCAGGCATTGTCAGATATAGCAGATGCATTTAACGATTCGCAGGCAGATATCGAAGTAGAAATACAGTATGTGCCGGATGAGGATTTTAAAAAACATCTGGCACTTAGTATGGCAGATGGAGATATGCCAGAACTTGCACTGGTGGATTCTTCTGATTTGAATTATTTTAATGCGATGCAGCCATTTGTAAATGTGACAGATCAGATTGAAAATCTAGATGAATATTTGCCAGAGGCAATAGCATCTTGTAAGGTGGACGGACAGATGAAAGGGATGCCGCTTGGGATGAATTGTGCTGCTTTATTTTGTAATACAGAGATATTGGAGGAGGCCGGTTTACAAGTTCCAAAAACATGGGATGAATTACAGGAAACAGCCTTAAAATTAACAAAAGATAATCGTTACGGTTTTGCTATGCCGGCACTTCGAAGCGAAGAAAGTGTTTTCTCGTTTTTGCCATTACTTTGGGGGTATGGAGGGGAAATAGCAGAAATAGAATCAGAGGAAAGTCAGGCTGCATTTCTAAAATTAAGAGAACTGTCGGAATCAGGAGCAATGAGCCCACAGGTAAATAATCTGATTACTGGCGATATTGTAAGACAGTTTATGGAAGGAAATGTGGTTATGGTTCTGGTTACATCTGCTTTTCAGCAAACAATCCAGAAAGAAAAGCCAAACATGAAATATGTAATGACACTTCCGCCGTCCGGTAATGAAAATAAAGAATGTGTAACCGCAATCGGCGGAGAAGTTCTTGTAGTAACGCCTGGGGAAAAGCAGGATGAAGCGCTGGAATTTGTTAAATTTGTTTCTGAAAAATGTCAGATGGAAAAATTATTAGAGCAGATAGGATATCTGGCTCCACGCGAAGATATTTTGCAGGAGCAGATAGCAGAAAATGAAGATTTAAAGAATACCTGGCAAATTATGCAACAAGCCCGGCTGAGAGAATTTTCAGTGGATTGGCCATATGTATCTGTTGCGTTGACAGATGCAATGGAAGAAGAGATCGTAGGAGAGATACCACAATCGGTGATTATATCAAATCTAGCAGAAAAATTAAGGAAAAACAGGGAGGCAAAATGATGAAAAAAATCAAAAGCCTCAGAGGCAGAATATTTGTGGATATAATGATCGTGGCAATGTTTCCAATTTTAATTTTTGCTATTATATCGCAGGGAAGTCTGCGTGTCTGGCAGAAGAATGATTTACAGGAACGGATGCAGGCAAATCTTGAGAATGCAGATCGATGCCTTGATATTCAGTTAGATAAGTATAATGCGATTCTGTTTGATTTGTGTACGGATGATGTAGTAGTTGAGGCTGTTGAAAATATTAATAATAATGATGATGCGATGGAAGTTAATACCAGTAAATTACGTCATGAACTGAGTCATGTTTGTAATCGAAATCAAGGAATAGAAGGTATTACAATATTTCTTGCAAATGGTGAAGTCATATTTTACGATAAACAAAATTCATCATCTACATCCAGTGACTGGGCAGGAAAAGTACATTGCCCAGAGGTAAAGAAAGAGCAGGTTTATCAAGGACAGATACAACCGATAGTTGTAAATGATAAACACACATATTTACTGCAAATTGCTAGAAATCTAATCGATTATCGAGATATTCATGAAAAGCTTGGAACCGTTGTATTCAGTATAGACGAACAGTTGATTTCGAATATATTGCAGGTCGGAGCAAATGCGAATACTTATTTGCTGGAAGGAAATTATGTTATAAGTGCACCATCGGTAGCCAAAATTGGGCGGACTTTAGATTCAGTAAAGAATACGAGAAAAAATTTATATATTTCTAAAGTGAATCAGATGAGTCAGTTTACTATTTGCATAGAAAGAGATATATCGACATACAGAAAAACAATGAATGAACAAGTTGGTCTGCTACTAGGTGTTGCGTTTATTGCGTTTCTTGTTATGATTTTTTTAAGTTATATTTTTACTCGTCCATATATTCATGTTATCCAGAGTGTAGGACAGAGATTTCATGAAGTTGAAACGGGAAATTTTGAAACACGTCTGGAATTTTGGAAGCGTGCACCGGAAGAAATAAAAGATATAGAATTCGGATTTAATGAGATGGTGGAAAATCTGGATAATTTGATTAATCAGGTGAAGCAGGCGTTATTAGAGCAGAAGAATGCAGAATTATCTGCATTGGAAGCTCAGATTGACCCACATTTCTTATATAATACATTGGACAGCATTAATTGGAAAGCAATTGAAAATGAACAGTATGATATCAGCAGTATGTTGGTTGCTTTGGCGAATATTTTACGATATACGGTGGACAATGCAGGCGGAACATCAACATTGGCACAGGAACTTGGATGGCTGAAACAATATATGTTATTGCAGGGGACAAGGCTGGGAAAAATTCCTGTTATTGAGACAGATATACCAGAAGAACTATTCGGATTTCAAATTCACAAGCTATTGTTGCAGCCATTCGTGGAAAATTCAGTAAAATATGGATTTTATGGCAAGGAAGAAGAATGTGTGTTAAAAATATCAGCGAGAAAAATGGAGCATCAGATTCATATACAAATCGAGGATAATGGTAATGGAATAACACAAGGCAAGATTGATGAATTAAATGATGAGCAAAGAGATATGACAGGTCATCTGGGTATAACAAATGTGAGAAAGCGGTTGAAATTATATTATGGTGAAGAAGCAATGGTATATTTTGAAAGCGAAGAACACTTATATACGAGAGTACATTTGTTTATACCAATGACGGATGAATATCAAAAAGCGTAACAGTAGGGGAAGAAAAAATAGAAACGGAGGGGAAGATGAGAATTGTAGTTGTTGAAGATGAAGCACCAATCCGAGAAGGCATGGCAAAGATTCTTAGTAAAATAAATACAGATTATAAGGTAGTCGGGACCGCCGTAGACGGAGAAAAGGGGCTGGAATTGATGCGGAAGGAACGGCCGGATCTTGTTATTATGGATATCCGTATGCCTCGCATGACGGGATTAGAAATGCTTTCACAATTGCGACAAGAGCAAAATAAGTGCAAGGTAATTGTGTTATCGGCATATTCAGATTTTGATTATGCAAAACAGGCAATTGAATTAGGTATTGAAAATTATTTGCTTAAACCAATCAATATAGTAGAATTAAAAAATGCATTACAGCAGGTAGAGGCTGAGTTGGCAAAAGCGCAGAATCAAGACAGGGCTTTCTCGCTTGAATACATTTTCAATAGTTGTATCAACGGGCAACTTCAGCCAGATGACGCATTTCATAAAATGACGCAAGAAAAATATGGATTTACAGTGAGAGATTCTGCTGAAATAATGTTGATATGGCTTGGAGAAACATATGAAATGCAAATTGAGAGATTAAAGCTTATGATCGAGCAGGGAGTTGGTCAAAGAGTAAGCTATAGTATGTATATGCAGGAAATGGAAATATGGCAGTCATTGGTTATCATATTTTACAAAAATTCGAAAGATACATCATTGTATACATATCTTTCAGAACAAGTGTTGCCAACGGTGTATAAACGAATGAAGATACCAATGGTTAGTATGTGGAAAGAATCTGAAGAAATATGTTCGGTTTCTTCAGATTTAAAAGAAATGTATACACATCTTGAATGGGCATTATTATATGAAGAAGGAAAATTAATCAGAGTAAGTGAAATTGAATCAAAACAAGAGTCAATTCAAAATGGAATCGAGAAATACCCGATGGAGTTGGAAGAACGGGCTAAGAAGGCAATGTTAATAAAAGACAAAGAACAATTAAAATATTGTTATCATCAATTGCCACAATATTATCAGGATAATCCGCAATTTCCAATGACGATAAAGAAAGATATTATTCGGTTTTTCTGGTCACTTGCCAAAGTAGGTGGATTAAAGATAGACGGAAAAGAACCAGATATTCAGGAAAAATTGAATCAGATATCAGGTGCAGTGTGTTGGTTCCAGATTCAGAAAATTGTGGAGCAGACAATACAAATTGTTCAGAACTTGGAGGAGGAGAAAACTCTGGAAGAACATACCAGTGCCCTGGTACAAAAGGCACAACAACTAATCCTGCAATATTATGATCAAGGAATCACATTGGAAGAAATTGCAGGAAAGTTAGTTGTGTCAGAAGAATATTTAAGTACGCAGTTTAAGAAAGAAACCGGAATGACATTTTCAGAGACTGTAAGAAAATATCGTATAGAAAAAGTAAAAAAACTATTGCTGGAGACTCCTTTTAAATTAAATCAAATTGCAGAATTAGCAGGGTACAGCGATTCAAAGTATATGAGCAAGGTATTTAAAGAAGAAGTAGGAATGCTGCCGAGCGAGTATCGAAAATCATTGCATTAGCTAAGGGAATGTTATCATTTAAAATCAACATTTTTATAATAAAGTTGTTTAAAATATTCTACCTTTTTAAAATATTTCGTCTTTTTTTGTCGAAAAACAGTGCTAATATAATTAATGTAAAGAACAGATTAAAAAGACACAGTAATTAAGAAAGCTGTAAAGAATATATAGAAAAGAAGGTAAAAAATTATGAACGAAATGAAGATAACATTTAAAAAACCAGAAGAAATATTAGATTTTGTAAACAAAGTAGAAAAATATGATTGTGCAATGGATATGAACAGAGGTATTTATGTAGTTGATGGTAAATCCATTCTCGGAATTATGAATCTTGGGCTGAACAATATCATCAATCTGAAAATATATGATGAAGATTGCGAAGAATTAAAAAAAGAAATTGCTCAGTATGCAGTTGCATAAGAAAAGATTAAAGTATATGAATAAAGTAGACACTGTGAGAAAATGAAATTATTTTCTTTCGGTGTCCTTTTTAAAATAAAAGAAAAATGGGACAAAAGTCAAAATTTTTTCTTGTAAATGAAACTACAGTATTTTATAATTGAAGTTAGTCTGAAATATGCAGAATTAATTGGAGGGAATGGTAGAGATATCATCCGAAAGGAGGAACATTTTGAAGAACGAATTAGTGATAGTTCTCGATTTCGGCGGACAGTATAACCAGCTGGTAGCCAGACGTGTCAGAGAATGTAATGTATATTGTGAAATTTATTCCTATAAAACAGATATAGAAAAGATCAAAGCGATGAATCCAAAAGGAATCATCCTCACAGGTGGTCCAAACAGCTGTTACGAAGCAGATTCACCAACTTATACAAAAGAATTGTTTGAATTAGGAATTCCGGTTCTTGGTCTGTGCTATGGGGCACAGTTGATGTCACATGTATTAGGCGGAGAAGTAAAGCTTGCAGATGTTCGTGAGTATGGTAAAACAGAAGTTATCATTGATAAGCCTGAGTCAAAAGTGTTTGCAGGAGTCAGCACACCAACAATTTGTTGGATGAGTCATTTTGACTATATTGCACAGGTCGCTCCGGGATTTGAGATTAGTGCCCACACAGCAGACTGTCCGGTTGCAGCAGCTGAGAATGCAGAGAAAAAATTATATGCGATTCAGTTCCATCCAGAAGTGCTTCATACAGAAGAAGGCACAAAGATGATCAACAACTTTGTGAAAAATGTATGTGAGTGTGCAGGTGATTGGAAGATGGATGCATTTGTAGAAGAAACAATCCAATCAATCAGAGAGAAAGTTGGCGGCGGAAAAGTATTACTTGCCTTGTCGGGAGGAGTTGATTCTTCTGTGGCAGCAGGACTTTTGTCAAGAGCTATCGGAAAACAGCTGACATGTGTATTCGTAGATCATGGTCTGCTCCGTAAAGATGAAGGAGACGAAGTGGAAGGTGTGTTTGGACCAAATGGCCAGTTTGATCTGAACTTTATCCGTGTGAATGCACAGGAGAGATATTATAATAAACTTGCCGGAGTTACAGAACCGGAAGAAAAACGTAAGATTATCGGAGAGGAATTTATCCGAATCTTTGAAGAAGAAGCAAAGAAAATCGGAGCAGTTGATTTCCTCGCTCAGGGAACTATTTACCCGGATGTGGTAGAAAGTGGTCTTGGCGGAGAATCTGCAGTGATCAAATCTCACCATAATGTAGGAGGACTTCCTGATTATGTTGATTTTAAAGAAATTATTGAACCATTGCGCGATCTTTTTAAAGATGAAGTGAGAAAAGCGGGTCTGGAATTAGGTATTCCGGAGAGACTTGTATTCCGTCAGCCGTTCCCAGGACCGGGACTTGGAATCCGTATCATCGGAGAAGTGACAGCAGATAAAGTACGAATTGTTCAGGATGCAGATGCGATTTATCGAGAAGAAATTGCAAATGCCGGATTGGATCGCAGTATCGGACAGTATTTCGCAGCGTTGACAAACATGCGAAGTGTTGGAGTTATGGGTGATGAGAGAACTTATGATTATGCTGTTGCGCTTAGAGCGGTTAATACAGTGGATTTTATGACTGCTGAGGCAGCGGAGATTCCGTATGAAGTTTTGAATAAAGTGATGAGTAGAATTATAAATGAGGTTCGTGGGGTTAATAGAGTATTTTATGATCTGACGAGTAAGCCACCTGGAACGATTGAATTTGAATAAATCGAGTTGCTTAAAAAAGCCAGTGTTTATGCGGGTTTCAGCGATT
>ERZ791868.452-NODE-452-length-33882-cov-2.991989_pt1 | contig 33882 bp, 30 predicted proteins | sample MGYA00510281_ERZ791868 | MGnify/ENA primary metagenome ERZ791868 (study PRJEB30046, sample SAMN00792046) | human gut metagenome | study: EMG produced TPA metagenomics assembly of the A metagenome-wide association study of gut microbiota in type 2... | reverse complement strand
TATAAAAAGGTAGTAATTATGAAAAAGACTTTAGCTGCAGTCGCCGTGCTCGGCGCATTTGCCGGCTCCGCTCTCGCTGCCGACGTTACTCTCTATGGTAAGGTTGACCTCGGTCTCCAATACATGAACACCAACACGGATCAATTGGTTGTAAATGGGGTGGATATTGTCGGTACGCAAAACGTCAAGAAAGATTCTTGGGGTATGAAGTCTGGTTCTAACTCCGGTTCTCGTTTTGGTTTGAAGGGAGCAGAACAGATCTCTGACGATTTGACAGTCGGTTTCCAATTGGAACAAGGTTTTAACGCTGATGATGGTACGCTCGGTGCTGATGGTCTCGCCTTTAATCGTGAAGCTCGTTTGTATGTTCAAACGGCTTTCGGCGAAATCGGTTTAGGCCGTATGGGTGGCTTGGATTCTGGCTTGGGCTCTTACGACATTATCTCTAAGGGTTATGCTTTCGGAACGGGTTGGGGTTCCACGATTGCTGACTCCAGCGCTATTCTCCTCGGTGAAAGCAGCCGTTTTGATAACATGATCACCTATAAGTCTCCCACATTTGCCGGCGTGACTGTGTTGGCTCAAGCTTCTTTGGCTAAGACCAGTGTTGAAGAGGGTGAAGGCACTAGTGACGTAGATCGTTACTACGCTTTGGGTGCTACGGGTAATTGGGGCGCTTTAAGCAGTGCTTTGATTTTCAGCACCACTGACTATAGCCGTACTTGGGTGAATGCTGTAGACGCTACATCAGGCGTCGCAGATAAGGAGGCTGCCAAAGCAGAAGGTCGTGAAGATATGTCCAAGGTTTTGACGGGTTATGTCTCCTACGACTTTGGTGTGGTTAAGCCCATGTTGGCTGCACAGTACTTTGATGATCTCAAGGGGATGTCTGTTTCTGCTGTTCTTGACGAAGATGCGAAGACTGATGGCTTGAATGCTTGGTTGGCCAATATTTCTAAGAAAGGTTACGGTGTTTTGTTAGGTGCAACAGCTCCTCTTGGCGCTGGTACGCTCTTCGCTTCTGTGGGTTACAACGACTTTGAATCTACTGTTTCGGATGATTTGGACGGTAAGATCAAGTTTGATACGGTTCAGTTCGGTATTGGTTACCAATATCCGTTGAGCAAGCGTACTTACGTCTACACGGCTGCTGGCTACACCAAGCTTAGCGGTGACTTCAAAGAAGACGGCAAGAAGTACGATCCCGAAACCAAGACGACCGAAGTCGTCGCCGGTATCGTCCACAACTTCTAATCTGATTGTGTAAGTTTTAACTTACTAAATTAGTTAAAAGTTTGGCCCTGATGGTTTATGCCATTGGGGCCTTTTAGCATCTATTTTCAGTGAATTTGTGATTAAAAGCAGATAATATTAGACAACTGGTAAAACGAGTTTTAGCGAAGGAATCAGAATTCATGTTCTTAAAACCATCTCCCCAAGAATTATTTGATGAATTGTGTGCGCATTCAGAATCTGCTCGAATTGAAGCCAAAGCTGGCAGCGCTATTGGCCCTTCCGTTATGCAAATCATTTGTGCATTTGCCAACGAGCCTGGATTGGACGGCGGTTGTTTACTATTAGGTGTTTCGGAACAAGATAAACATTTTGTTCTGACAGGAGTGGATGATGTTGATCAGCTGTTGTAAGAATTGAGTAACAATTGTCGAACGCAATTTGAAAGACCATTATCGATCGAAGCAAGTGTCGAAACATTGCAAGGAAAAAATGTTGTCGTTGTTTATGTCCCCGAGTTGCTTCCCGCCTCCAAGCCTTGTGTTTTTGAAGGGAGGTTTCATAAAGCCAACAAAAAGAAAACAGGTATTTGGAGAAGAGGTCCCAATGGTGATTATGAATGTTCTCAAGAAGAATTAGAACCAATTCTGTTGGCTAAAACCGAAAAAAACTTTGAAGAAGTTATTTTTGATGATGCGGAATATGCCGATATTGATCCTCAGCTGATTGATCTTTACCGAAAACTTAGGGCACAGAAAAATCCTCAAGCTTCAGAATTGTCACTTAATGATTTTGAGCTGTTGCGCGTTTTAAGACTCATTCGAAAAAACGATAAAAATCAGTGGCAACCCAATGTTGCTTGTCTTTTGCTCTTTGGGTCTCAGGTGGCTTTGAGACGATTGATGCCAATGGAGCGGGTGGACTTTATTCGTATTGTGGGAACGCGTTGGATTGAAGATCCGAATAGTCGTTTTAGTTCTCTTGATTTTCGAGAGTCGCTTTTAACTCTGATTCCCAAAGTTGAGGCAACGATCTGAGATACATTATTAAAACAGTTCCAACTGCAAGAAGGTGAATTGCAACGAACCGATGTTCCGGTATTACCGCAAAGGGTTGTGCGTGAAGCGATTGTGAACGCAGTGATGCACCGCGATTATCGAGTACACAGCCCGACTCAAGTTGTTCGCTATAGTGATCGAATTGAAATTTATAATGCTGGCTACTCATTAAAGCCTGTGGAAGAATTGGGCACAGGGGCATCAGAACTTCGAAATCCTATCCTGGCATCAATTTTGTATGACTTAAGTTTTGCGGAAACAAAAGGTTCCGGTATTAGAACAATCCGCACCCTTCTTAGAGAGGCTAATTTAGAGGAACCTAGCTTTGTTTCAAACGTCACCGGTAATTCGTTCTGGGCAACCTACTCTTTAAATCAGCTTATGAGCAAAGAAGACTTGCTTTGGTTAGGTCAGTTTAAGGGTTATGAGTTAAACGACAACGAAGCAAGAGCGCTTTTGATTGCTAAAAACTTAGGCGCGGTTAATAATGCAACTCTTCGAGAGGATACCAATCTGGATACTTTGCAGGCTAGTCACGTTTTGCAACGACTTAGTAAAGAATATGATCTGCTAGTCAAGCATGGAGCAGGCACGGCGACTACTTACACTCTGAATTGGACTCGGCTTCAAGCAATCGATTTAAGATTTGAAACACCACACCTCGAAGCTGAAACATCACACCTCAGTGCTGAAACATCACACCTCGGAGTTGAAGCATCTCACTTTTCAGTCTTATCTAAAGATTTGGAACAAGCAATATCCGATTTAGGATATCGGCCCAAGAAAAGCAATGTCTACAGAGTGATACTAAGACTTTGTTTACAGTCTCCAAGAACGAGCGATGCTTTGATGTCTGAATTAAATAGAGGGAGACAGTTAATTAAAAATTACCTAAAAGATATGCGGATGCAAGATATGATTGAATACGTTTATCCAGAGATTCCCAACCATCCTTATCAGGCTTATAGAGTGACTGAATACGGTAAGAAATGGCTTGAGAGTTCAAACGAGTGAAGAACAAATTGCTATACTTAACGCCCATTTTTTGATTAACAACAATTTGTTTTAAAAGAACAAATTCTCTTTTGTGCAACGGATGTAAACCGTGACCGCGAAAAAAATTTATCTTCGCAGCTTCGGCTGCCAAATGAACGAGTACGACTCTGAAAAAATTGTTGACTTAATGGTTGCCAATGGCTACGAGCGTACGGAAAAAGTCGACGAGGCTGATCTCGTTGTTTTAAATACCTGCTCTATTCGTGAAAAGTCTCAGGAGAAAGTATTCTCTGAATTGGGACGCATTCGCGATGCTAAGAAAGAAGCCCACAAAGACGATATGTTGATCGCAGTGGGCGGCTGTGTTGCAAGCCAAGAAGGCAAAAAGATTTTGTCTCGCGCGCCTTATGTGGACATTGTCTTTGGACCACAGACTTTGCATCGATTGCCAGCCATGGTTCACAAGGTTGAAGAAACGCATCGCCCGCAGGTGGATATTCGATTCCCTGAAATTGAAAAGTTTGACCACCTGGCTGAACCCCAAGCCCGAGGCGCAACAGCATTTGTCTCCATCATGGAAGGCTGCAGCAAGTATTGCTCTTACTGCGTGGTGCCTTATACGCGCGGTGAAGAAATCTCCCGCCCCATGGCAGACGTTTTAATTGAAGTGGCAAAACTTGCCGCGCAAGGCGTTAAAGAAGTGACGCTTTTGGGACAAAACGTCAATGCCTATCGAGGTTTAACGCCCGATGGAGATATCGCAGACTTTGCGATGCTTTTGGAATACGTGGCTGAAATTGATGGTATTGAACGCATTCGCTATACCACCTCTCACCCCAAAGAATTCACGCAACGCTTAATTGACGCCTACGGCAAAATTGACAAACTGGTCAATCACGTGCATTTGCCTGTGCAGTCAGGTTCTGACAAGATTCTTGCCGCCATGAAGCGCGGCTACACAGTCTTGGAATACAAGTCCATCATTAAACGCTTGAAAGCCGTGCGCCCTGATATCTCAATCGCAACAGATATCATTGTTGGCTTCCCCGGAGAGACAGAAGAAGATTTCCAAGCAACATTAAAACTCATGGATGATGTGGGTTTTGATGCGAGTTTTTCTTTTGTTTACAGTCGTCGTCCCGGCACCCCTGCGGCTTATCTTAAAGACGACACACCGCAGGAAGTTAAACTCAAGCGCCTTCAGATTTTGCAGGCTAAAAACGATGCCAAGGCAACCGAGATTGCCCAATCTATGTTGGGAACCGTACAGCGTGTTTTAGTGATCGGCCCGTCTCGTCGCGGTCGCGGCATGATGGCCGCCCGCACCGACAATAACCGTATTGTGAATTTTGTGGGCGATGAGTCATTAACCGATACAATGGTCAATGTCAGGATTACGGAAGTCAATCCTCATACGCTTTTGGGTGAAAAGGTATAAGAAATCAAGATGGCTCTTGAAGAAAAAGTATTGTCGCTTAATTTGGATTTGAGCAATACGGCATTGGCAAGTTTGGTCGGACCGATGGATGCCAATCTTCGCCAAATTGAGGTGATTTTGGACGTATCCATTTCACGCCGCAACAATCAGTTCCGAATTGCCGGTGAGCCCGAAAAGGCTCGAGAAGCATTAAATGCTTTAGAGAAGCTGGCGCATCGTGCGGAAAATTCATCCGAAGAACTCACAACCGATGATGTGCAGCTCTTTTTTGTCGGAGAAAATGCCAAAAAAGTAGACGGTGATTCACCCACGTCTCCCGTGTTGCATACGAAACGACGCGAGCTTCAAGGCAGAACGCCTCGTCAAAATGACTATATCCAAGCCATTTTGGATAATGACATTGCCTTTGGAATTGGCCCTGCTGGTACCGGTAAAACGTATTTAGCCGTGGCGGCTGCGGTTGACGCTTATGAACGAGACCGTGTGGAACGTATCATTTTGACGCGCCCCGCGGTAGAGGCCGGTGAACGCTTGGGCTTTTTGCCGGGCGACCTTTCTCAAAAGGTTGATCCTTATCTGCGGCCGCTTTACGATGCGCTTTTTGATTTGTTGGGTTTTGATAAAACCCAGCGCTTGCTTGAACGGCAGACTATTGAAATCGCGCCTTTGGCCTACATGAGAGGACGCACGCTTAACAATGCTTTTGTCATTTTGGATGAAGCGCAAAATACGACGCCAGAGCAAATGAAGATGTTCTTAACCCGTATTGGGTTTGGCTCTAAAGCGGTGATTACGGGTGACGTCACGCAGATTGACCTGCCCAGAGGAACGCGCTCCGGTTTGGTCGAAGCTCAAAATGTATTAAGTGGCGTCAGAGGAATTGCAATGACTTACTTTACGGCTTCTGACGTTGTGCGTCATCCCCTTGTCGCGCGCATTGTAGAGGCGTACGCTAAGGCTGATGAGCGAAGACACTTGGCAAAACTTGCCAAAGAGGAAAACGAATAACATGTCCAAATCGAAACTTAAGCTCAATATTTTTGAGCACGGCGAATTCAAGCTTCCTTCCAAAAAGAAGATGAAAAAATGGGTGAAGGCAGCGATTGAACGGGACACGGAACTAAACGTCATGTTTGTGGGCGAAGAAGAGGGGCGTGAGATGAACGCTCAATATCGCCACAAGGATTACGCAACAAATGTCCTGACCTTTGACTATCAGCATGAGCCGGTTGCTATTGCAGATCTCGTTATTTGTGTGCCGGTTCTCATTAAAGAAGCTAAAAATCAGAATAAGTCCTTTGATGAGCATCTGGCTCACTTACTTATTCACGGGACATTGCACGCGCACGGCTACGATCACATGGAATATAACGAAGCCAACGTGATGGAAGACAAAGAAATCGGCGCGCTTTTAGAGCTTGGCTTTGATAATCCGTATGAAGACCGTATTTTGCTGACTGGTAAAAAGAAGAAATTTCACTTCAAAAAATAGTTGGCTACTAATTTCCCACAACTAAATTAAATTTGCAGGTCACTGTTATGTGGCCTGTTTTGTTATGTGGTGAGGCGAAGACATGACAAAAAATAACTTGGGCCGTTTTGATTGGTTATTGGTCAAATAAATTAGCTAAACCTATGTTCGTTGAAAATCTTATTGATTTAAGTTGATTTTTTGCTGTAATTTTTTTACAGTAAATAACAAGCGATATCACCGATAACGTTTGTTATGGATAAAGTGGCCAGATTGAGGTACGCCTATGCTGAAAAGTTTTAGTGTTAAAAATTTCAAGCAATTTAAGTCGTTGACAATGGATTTTTCAGATGTTAGGGACTACGGTTTTAGCAAAGATTGTTTGACAAAACATAAACACCCATTGATCAAGACGGCAATCGTTTATGGTCCTAATGCCTCAGGTAAAAGTAATTTAGGTTTTGCCATTTTTGATATTGTCTACCACTTGGTTGATCGTGTCCTGCAACACGACGCCTATGACTACTATTTAAATGCCGATCATCCAACGGAAGCAGCAGAATTTTCTTACACATTCGTTTTTGGTAGGAACCTTATTGAATACAGTTATACAAAACAAAACCCCACGAAATTGCTAAGCGAAAAGTTGCTTATTAACGGCAAGCATATTTTTTCATGGGATTGGAATTCAGGAGAGCCGGTTCCTGACTTGTCTGGTCTGAAGAACTGTAACCTCAATAGTCTGAACTTTATTTACTGGAATTACAGAATTCCTCTTTTGAGATACATAGCCAATAATTCGGTATTGGATGAAAAGTCTCCTATTCGACAATTAATGGATTTTGTGGGTTCGATGTTATGGTTCAGAAGAGTAGATAAAAGTAATAACTTTATGGGACTGCAATCGAATGTTGAAAAAATTGACGACTTTATCATTCAGAAGAATTTAACTGAAGAGTTTGAGAGATTCCTCAATGAAAATCAGGTTGATGAAAAAATTGAAGTAAGAAAAACGCCTGACGGTAGAGGCAATCTTTACTTCAAACATCAACGCCCAATCCCATTTTTTGAAACGGCTTCCAGCGGTACGTTGGCTTTGGCTGTTTACTTCTATTGGTTACATTATGTAGAGAAGGCTAGTTTCTTATTTATGGATGAATTTGATGCTTTCTACCATTTTGAAATAGCAAGAGATATCGTGGAACAAGCCAAAAAATTCAAATGCCAGACGGTATTAACCACACACAATACAGGTTTGTTAAACCATAACCTAGTTCGTCCGGACGTATGTTTCATTATGGATAAAGGTGTTCTGGAATCATTTGCCAATATGACGAACAGAGAATTGCGTCAAGGCAATAATTTAGAAAAGCTTTTTATCAGCGGTGAATTTAATGGCTAAGAAAAAAATTTTGGTCATTGCAGAAGGCCCTGCTGATAAGACATTCATCAAGAAGCTGTTTGAACTGTATTTAGGGGCAGAGGTTTATGTGGTTTGCTTTCGTACGAATATTTACCAGCTTTACGACAGTTATGAGTCGTACAGACAACCCTATGAAAATTTAGATTTGCAGAATGTCCTTTTGGAAACGATGGGGCATCGACTCAAAAGCAATGATAAAAAGAACCTGCAGGATACCGGCTATTCAGAAACCATTTTAATTTTTGATTTCGATCCTCACGATCCAAAATATAGTGAGGAAAAAGTTTTAAAGTTGATTAACCACTTTTCAGATTCATCCGATTACGGTAGGTTATTTATCAACTATCCGATGCTTGAGTCTTTTATGCATATCAATAAGCAATATTATGAAAAGGGAGAGAAAGATCCAGCTTTCCTTAGTAGAACATTTGAAATGAAAAGTTTGAGTCATTACAAGCAGGATGTTGGTAGCGAGGGTTTCCGTTTTTCAATAAAACCACCTGCTAATCAAGCAGACTCCCTTTTTAACGAGCTTAGACATAAGGTATCGGTTGTTATCAATCAGCACTTAGAAAAGGTTGCCCAAGTTACCGAAGTAGAATCAAACGAAGCGATCAGCCAAGAAACTCTTTACCAGCTTCTTAAGCGGCAGTGTAAAAATATATCCAATCGTCAGGCTGCGAAAGGTTTTGTGGTGAACACCTCATGTTTGATTATTGCCGATTTGTATCCGACTATTTTTGAGCATTCATTAGAAAATCACTGTCTTGGGAAAGAAGAGTTCAAAAAGAATGAGTAAACAAAAGCTATCTTTTAATAGCTAGACGCAACAGTTTTCAAAAGTGATTTCTACAATTTTTGTAGCTACATTTTTTGTAGCTAAACAATCTGTAGCTACAAAAGTTGTAGAAATTTGAGTTTTTTAAACATCGGGCAGACGAAACATGGCGGATATCTACCAAGAAACGAGGTGATGCGGAAAGGGCTATCGGCTGAAAATTGGGTAAATTGAAGCGTGCAATAAGCAGAAATCCCTGATAACATTAAATTTCTTGTTGTTTAATTCACTGAAAATACATGAGTACAGAACCACCGCTTAAGGCGGGAGCTTCCAAACACCGCACATTCTTTGAGCGCCTCTCAGGCGTTTTTCATAATCCCACGCGTGAAGACTTTATCGATACGCTTCACGAAGCCAACGAACAAAAGCTCATTGACGATTCCGCTCTGAAGATGATGGAAGGCGTCATGCAGTTTTCCAACCTGAGAGCGTGTGACCTAATGGTGCCCCGCTCTCAGATGCAGATTGTGGATTTAAGTGAAAGTAAAGATGTTTGGCTGCCTCGGATGATCGAGGCTGGTCACTCGCGTTTCCCAGTCATTTTGGATGATGACCGTGACAACGTGATCGGCATTTTGCACGCTAAGACCATTTTGCGCGTCTTGATTGATCCGACCTTTAAAGCTCGTGAGCATTTGCGTCCGGCTAAATTTATTCCGGAGAGCATGCCGTTAAATGATCTTTTGCGTGACTTCAAACTCGAGCGCAATCATATGGCCATTGTGGTCGATGAGTTTGGCAGCGTCTCCGGGTTGATTACGATTGAAGATGTGCTCGAGCAAATCGTGGGCGAAATCGATGATGAATTCGATGAAGTCGATGAGGATGCCGACAATATTTTGGAAGATACCAAGCACGGATGTTGGCGTGTGAAGGCGCTCACGGAAATTGAACAATTCAACGAATTCTTCTCCACTGAAATCAATACGGATGAAGATTGTCACTGCGAAACGATTGGCGGATTGATTGCGGACCGCTTGGAACATATGCCCAAGGTTGGCGAGACAATTGTCATTGAGAGCTTCCGCTTTACCGTGTTGCGGGCTGATGAACGTCAAGTCAGACTTTTGAAAGTCGAAAAAGTGCCCGCGCAGGAAGCCGCTACAAAAGAAGAATAAAACGTGATGCTGTTATCCCCTGAGAAAAAATACTATGTTTATCGGCTGGGCTTGAGTTTGGCAAGCGGTGCGTCGCTTGCGAGCGCCTTTGCTCCGGCCAACACGCCCTTATTTGCGTTAGCCGCCCTCATTTTGATTTTCTATATCGTGGGCGTTACGGAAAAAGTCTCGCATGCCGTGCTTTGGGGGATGGCTTTCGGTTTCGGTTGGTTTGTGACCGGCATCAGCTGGGTCTATTACAGCATGTACCACTATGGCTATATGCCACTGGAATGGACCTATGTGACCACATGCGTCTTTTCTTTAGCCCTGGCGCTTTTTCCAACCGTTGCCTTTGCGTTAGTGGTTAAGTTTGTCTCCAACCCTCTTGTTCGTATGGCGCTGGCTCTTCCCTCTGCCTTTACGTTATTGGAGTGGGTGCGTGGGTGGTTGCTTACGGGTTTCCCGTGGCTTAATCCCGCCTATGCGATTGTCGATTGGCCGCTTGCCGGTTTAGCTCCTTTTATCGGAAGCTTTGGTGTGCTCTTGGGGCTTGTGTGGATCGCTGGCTTAATTGGAGCTATTTGGGCGCTTAAAGGGAAGTGGATTTATGTGGCAGCCTGCGGCATCACGATTTTCTCTGTATTGCTTTTGTCGATGGCAGGCAAACAAATCGTTTGGAGTGAACCCTCGGGCGAGATGACCGTTCGCTTGGTGCAACCCAATTTAGAGCCGCGCCTTTTGCAGCAGTCAATGAGTGAACGCTTTGACGAAATGTATTTTTACTTGGATAACGTCAAAGTGGAAAAGGCTTCGGTAGACGCGGTGATTCTCCCTGAGTCTGCCTATCCGTTAGCGTGGCAGCAGTTTCCGAATGATCAAAAAGAAAGACTTCTTCAATGGGTGAAGTCAGAGAAAAAGTCCCTGCTTTTTAACGCGTTTTGGCTCTCTGACGGACAATACAGCAACGCGGCGATTGCGCTGGATGAAAAGGGGGATCTATCCCTTTATCAAAAGCATCATTTAGTTCCGTTTGGTGAGTTCGTGCCATGGGGATTCCGTTGGTTTATTGATGCGATGCGCATCCCGATGACGGATTTGCAACCGGGTAACGAATCACAATTGGCAATGAATTTCGCAGGCCACAGTGTGGCGGTGAACCTTTGCTACGAAAACTTATTTGGCAGCGAATGGATTCGGGCATGGGATCAAGCTTCGCCTGAACTTCTCATTAACCTTTCAAATTTGAAGTGGTTTGGACCGCTAAAGGCCGCCAGTCAGCATTTACAGATTTCTCAGATGCGTGCGCTTGAAACCGCGCGACCGCTTTTGAGCGTGACCAATAGCGGCGAAACCGCTTATGTGGATGCGCATGGCGTTGTTGTGAAGCGCTTGGCAACGGACATTGATGCCACGATGGACGTAACCGTGACAACGATGAAGGGAGAAGCCACTCCCTATGTTAAATGGGGTGACTGGCCGGCTGTCATTCTTGCCTTTTTGATGTTGATTGCCGCTTTTATCTGTACATTCGCCGAAAAACGGCTTCAAAAGGGCTAAAATTAAAAAATTTTCGGGATTGGATAATCCCTTAACCGATTTCTCAATTTTTGGATTGGACCGATGATTACATTTCAGGAAGTCATCCTGCGTTTGCAGCAGTATTGGAATCAACAAGGTTGCGCGCTTTTGCAACCGATTGATATGGAAGTGGGGGCCGGTACTTCGCACACGGCGACCTTTTTAAGGGCTTTGGGACCGGAGCCGTGGCGCGCCGCTTATGTGCAGCCCTCCCGCCGTCCGAAAGATGCCCGTTATGGCGAAAACCCCAACCGTTTGCACCAACATCATCAATTCCAAGTGGTGTTAAAGCCCGCCCCCACGAATATTGTGGATTTGTATTTGGGCAGCCTCCGTGCTTTGGGTGTCGACACTGAGATCAACGATATCCGCTTCGTGGAAGATAACTGGGAAAACCCAACACTCGGTGCCTGGGGTCTGGGTTGGGAAATCTGGATGAACGGCATGGAAGTGACGCAGTTTACGTACTTCCAACAAGTGGGCGGTTTGGAATGTAAGCCTATCACCGGTGAAATCACTTACGGGCTTGAACGCTTGACGATGTATTTGCAAAACTGCGACAACGTCTTCGATTTGGTTTATACCCGTTGGCAAGACGCGGACGGCTCAACCCGCACGCTGACCTATGGCGATGTGTTCCATCAAAATGAAGTGGAACAAAGCCACTACAACTTTGAAGCGAGTGACCCTGAAAAGCTTTTGAAGCAGTTCGACTATTTCGAAGGCGAAGCCAAGCGCATGATGGATTTGAATTTGGCGCTGCCTGCTTATGAAATGGTGCTTAAAGCCGGCCACACCTTCAACCTTTTGGACGCGCGCGGCGCCATCAGCGTGACCGAACGCGCAGCCTACATTGCTCGTATTCGCACGATCAGCCGCGCCGTGGCTCAGAGCTACTATGATGCCCGTGAACGTTTGGGCTTCCCGATGTTGAAAAAGAATTCCTAAGAGGCAAGTGAAAAAATGACCAGTTTGTTAGTGGAATTGCAAACCGAAGAGTTGCCGCCGAAGGCACTCAAGAAACTCTCCGAAGCGTTTGCGCAAAACTTAACGAAGAGCTTAGCCTCTCAACACTTTTTGGAAGAGGGGAGCCAAACAACCGTTTATGGTTCTCCGCGCCGTTTGGCCGCGTTGGTGACAGGGGTTTTAGCCAAGTCGCCCGATGAAGCTTTCAAGCAAAAGCTCGTTCCTGTGAAGGTGGGTTTGGATGCTGACGGCAATTCCACCCCCGCTCTTGAAAAGAAGATGAAGGCGTTGGGAATCGTTGCCGATGTAAAGAGCTTAAAGCGCGTCAATGACGGCAAAAACGAACAACTCTTTTACGAAGGCATCCGTCCTGGAGTGGAATTGGTTCATGGTTTGCAAACGGCACTGGATGCCGCAGCCTTTAATCTTCCGATTCCGAAAGTGATGCACTATCAGTTGGCCGATGGTACGACGACGGTTTCTTTTGTTCGCCCGGCCAAACACTTGGTTGCTCTTTATGGCGAAGACGTGGTGCCTGTGACGCTTTTGGGCTTAAAGGCGGATCGCTTGACTAGCGGTCACCGCTTCCACACGCATGAGCTCATTTCTTTGCGCTCGGCCGATGGTTATGAAGATCAAATGATGACCGAAGCCAAGGTGATGCCTTCTTTTGCCAAGCGTCGTGAAAAGATTGTCCACGATGTGCTCGAAGGGGCTCGCGCCATCGGCGGCGAAGCGATCATGCCTGAAGATTTGATCGACGAAGTGACGGCGTTGACCGAATGGCCGGTTATCTACCAGTCCACCTTTGAGGAAGAATTTTTGAAGGTGCCACAAGAGTGCTTGATTCTTACCATGCAGCAAAATCAAAAGTATTTTGCCGTACAGGATGAAAAGGGCCGCTTGATGAACCGTTTCTTCTTGGTTTCTCAACTGGAAGCCAAGGATGGCGGTGTGGAAATCAGTGCCGGTAATGCCCGCGTGGTGCGTGCCCGCTTGGCCGATGCGAAGTTCTTCTATGATCAAGACCGCTTGCAAACGTTAGAAAGCCGTATTCCGCTTTTAAAGAACGTGGTTTATCACAATAAGTTGGGTACGCAAGCCGAACGTGTTGAACGCGTCAAGGCTATTGCCGCGAAGGTTGCGGATCTGATTGGTGCTAACCGTGAAAAAGCGGTGCGTGCCGCTCAATTGGCCAAAGTTGACCTCTTAACGCAAATGGTGGGTGAATTCCCGGAACTTCAAGGCATTATGGGTGAATACTATGCCTTGCATGACGGAGAATCTAAAGATGTGGCGCTTGCCATTCGTGAACACTATCAGCCGCGCTTTGCTGGCGACGCCCTGCCGTCAACGCCTGTGAGCTTGGCTGTGGCCTTGGCCGATAAATTGGAAACCCTTTCCGGTCTTTTCGGTATCGGTCAAATGCCAACCGGTGACAAGGATCCGTTTGCCCTGCGCCGTCATGCCTTGGGTGTGCTTCGTATGCTCATCGAAAAGCGCTTGAATGTGGCGATTACGGATTTGGTCGACATCGGCTACGAAGCGATGAAGTCGGTTGCTAACATTCAAGACGCAAGAAGCGAGCTCTTAGCCTTCTTTGAAGACCGCATCCGTGTGATGTTTAAAGACAAGGGTTACAGCGCTCAGGAAGTCGACGCCGTGTTGGCAACGCATCCCACGATGGTGTTGGATGTGCCGGCCCGCTTGGAAGCCGTTCGTGCATTTGCTCAATTGCCTGAAGCGGAAGCTTTGGCTGCCGCCAATAAGCGAATCGGCAACATTATTAAAAAGAGCGCTCCGCAAACCGATGTCGTGGATGCCGCGCTATTTGACTCTGAGGCTGAAAAAGCGCTCTATGCCGCGCTTTGCGAAGCTGAACCGCGTGCCAAGGCTGATTATGAAGCTTGCCGCTACACCGAGCTTTTGAAGAGCTTGGCTCCGATGAAGGCGCCGGTTGACCGCTTCTTTGAAGATGTCATGGTCAATGTAGAGGATGCTCAAGTACGAGCCAATCGTTTGGCCCTCTTGTTGCGTTTGCATCGTACAATGAACATGGTGGCCGAGCTTTCTCGTTTGGCAAAGTAGTACATTCTGAAATGTATTAAGGCGAAAGGCTCCGTAAGCGGGGCCTTTTGCTGTATTGGGGAAGAAATATGTCAACAATCCGCGGTTGGATTTATTACATTGTTTTGGCGATTACGCTGATTCCTTTGGCAATCGCCTTGATCATTTTGTATCCGGCCTCCGTTTCCCTGCGCTATCAGTTAGCCGTCAGTTGGGCACGGTTTATGCTCAAAATGGGGGAAATAATTTGCGGGATGCGGTATCAATTCAAGGGAACAGAAAACTTCCCCACAGACGGCACATCTGTCTTGGTTCTCTCCAAGCACCAATCCGCTTGGGATATCTTTGCATTGGCGTCCTTAATTCCCCACCAGGCAAGTTTCGTTTATAAAAAAGAACTGCATTACGTACCTGTTTTCGGTCAGGCTTTGGCGACCTTGCACATGATGGCCATTGACCGTAAAAAGGGTTCTCGAGCCTATGAGCAATTCATGAGTCAAGGGAAGGATTTCATGAAGCGGGGTTGGTGGTTAGCGATGTTTCCGGAAGGCACCCGTACAGCGCCCGGTGTCAAGACGCACTATAAGTCAGGAGGCGCCCGTTTTGCCGTGGCCACTTCAACACCGATTATTCCGATTGCCTTGAATTCGGGTGAGTGCTGGCCGCGCAACTCCATTTCGAAAACGCCCGGCCTAATCACGGTCTCCGTGGGTCCAATGATCAAGACCGAAGGGCGTAGCTTTGAAGAGGTGCAAGCCGAGCTTGTCAATTGGATCGAAGGTGAAATGCATGTGATTTCACCGGTGGTTTACGGGAATAAGGAAACCAGTGAGTTTGATGGGAAAACGCAAGCCTGATTGACTGTTGGGACAAACATTGTGAGACAACTGGCATTTGATTTTTTTACGCATGGTGATGAGGCGGAAAAAGACACGCATTCGGTTGACACACTTAAATCGCAGCCGAGTATTCCCGATGTTCTTTCTCAAATGCATACCCAGCCCATCGGTGAGAAAAAGGGGTTCGATCTGACGCCTGTTTTTTCCTACCACTTGGAGCGCGCCAAAAGAAAAACGGTGGGCTTTATTGTGGATGAACGGGGCGTAACGGTTCGGGCGCCAAGATGGGTGTCGGTGGCTGAAATCGAAAGAATGCTTCAGGAAAAAGAGGGCTGGATTCAGAAAAAACTCACCGAGTTCGGTAATTGGCAAAAAGAGTTAGGCATGCAAACCGTGCACTTTGTTGACGGAGCCCAATTGCCTTATTTGGGAGAACCTTTGAAGTTGCGCCTTGAACCCGCGGCACGAAGTGTATTTTTGTCCGAAGGAAAGACAGAGCGAGAGCTGATTGTGAATGCCGCGAAAGACACTGAAGAGGATCGTGTCAAGGATTGGGTTCAGGTGTGGTTTAAAAAGGAAGCAGAGCGTTACCTGGGAGGTCGGATAAAGGTTATCGCCGATCGCGCTTTGGTCAGTTATAGCGGCTGGGGTTTATCGAGCGCCAAAGGACGTTGGGGCTCTTGTAGTTCGGATCGGCGCATCAGACTTAACTGGCGACTGATTCATTTGGCGCCGACTTTAATTGATTATGTGATTGCGCACGAATTGGCTCATCTGGATGAAATGAATCACAGTGCACGCTTTTGGAAGCGAGTGGGAGAAATTTATCCGAACTACGAAAGTGCTCGCCGGGCTTTAAAGGGCGTCTATATGCCGACGCTGCCCTTTTAAGCATTGATGCGAGCTAATCTCACAAAAGCTTCAACATCAAGCGCTTCGGCTCGAAGGGCAGGATCAACGCCTGCTTTTTTAATATCTTCTTCAGTCAGAAGCTTTGCTAAAGCATTGCGAAGTGTTTTTCTGCGCTGATTAAAGGCCGCCGCCACAATGACGGCAAGGCGCTCAAGATCCACCGGCAAGAGTTCGTCTGCTTTCCTAGGAACCATGCGCACAATGGAGCTCGTCACCTTAGGGGCAGGGGTGAAGGCGCCAGGCGGCACATCAAACATTTTCTGCATGCGGTAGCGGTACTGCAGCATAACAGAGAGTCGTCCGTATACTTTGCTACCGGGCGTAGCCACCATGCGATCAACCACTTCTTTTTGAAGCATGAAGTGTTGATCAATCACACGATCAGCCACCGTCATCAGGTGAAAAAGCAGGGGGCTGGAAATGTTGTAGGGGAGATTGCCGACAATGCGCAGAGCTTTTCCCGGATGGACTTCATTCCAATCCAATTTCAAAGCATCCGCTTCAATCAATGTCAGCGTTTCGGGGAAAGTTTCTTTTAACCAGGCCGCTAAATCGCGGTCAATTTCAATAGCTGTGGCGTGCCCAGCATCTGCAATCATTTTGCGGGTAAGCGCTGCCTGGCCCGGACCAATTTCGACAACGGTTTCGCCGGGCTTGGCATCAATGGTGCGCGCAATGCGCTCGATCCAATGCTCATCGTGCAGGAAGTTCTGTCCGAAGCGTTTACGAGCACGATGCCCGGCTAATCCGTTTTGCATGCTATCCAAGTCCTTTAGAGTTCGTCGCGGCGAATTTCAACGTAGGCGCGGTCACGCAATTCGCGCTGCCAGGTAGCCGTGGCTTCAGCCAATTTTCTTTGACGAAGAATTTGACGGGCCATGTAGCGCATGCGCTCGGCGTTCATTGCTTCTTCACGGCGATCGAGCACTTGGATAATGTGGTAGCCGTATTGACTCTTAATCGGTTGGCTGATTTCACCGGGTTGCAAACGATTCATGGCTTCTTCAAAAGGCGGAACCGTATCGCCGGGCTGCACCCACCCCAAGTCACCGCCACGTGTGGCAGAACCGTCCACAGAATGCAAACGGGCGAGGGTGGCGAAGTCTTCTTTGTTTTGCACCAAACGCTTACGAATGTCGTTTAAGCGGTTTAAAACGGTTGCTTCATCGGTCACCGGCGTCACGGCCATCAGGATGTGGCGAACGTGTGTTTGGGTAACCGGGCCGCCGGCGAGTTTCGTTTGAACACCGTCGCGACGGTCATTGACTTTGACGATGTAGTAGCCGTCAGAGCTGACATTCATGGCAATCTTAGACGAATTCTGTCTAGCTTCGCGAACCGCGGTAGACAGGGCGGTCGGCATCTGTGACAGCGTTCTCCAACCGAGGTTGCCGCCATCCAAAGCATCAGGCGCTCTAGAGAAAGAGGCGGCGAGCTGTCCGAAGTCTTCTCCGTCACGGGCACGATCCAAAATGTCTTCGGCTGTATCGCTGGCGTTGTTGAGCTCTTCGGTACTCATGCTGTCAGAGGTCGGGATCCAGATGTGTGAAACGTTGTACTCAATCGTATCGTTAATGTTGTAGCCCGCTTGATCGGCTAAGAACGCATCAATTTCACTTTCAGGAATCTTGATTTCTTCATCCACTTCGCGTTCGCGCAAGCGTTGGGCCACAATTTGGGAGCGAATTTCTTCTCTAAATTGCGGGAATGTCACGCCATCGAGCGACAGGCGGCGACGCAATTCGGCAACGGTAATTTTGTTTTGTGTGGCGATTTGCTCAATGGTGGCATTGACAACACCGTCATCAACACGAATACCGGTTTCACGGGCACGCTGGGAGATGGCGCGCTCCAAAATGAGTTGCTCAAGAACCTGAGCGCGCAGCTGAGGCATCGGAGGCAATTGAATCTTCTGGCGTCTGAGGTTCAAAGCGGCCGAGTGAGCGCGCTCGGCGAGTTCCCCCGTGGTGATCACGTCATTATTTACAACCGCGACCACGGCGTTGAGAACCTGCGGTTCAGAGGTGGCCGTCTTGGTGCTAGCGGTTTGAGCCACACATACGCTTGCGGAAAAGGCGGCAAGCAGCGCCAGGTATTTCATCTTATTCATAGTAGTCATAAAGTCCGGCTGCACCGGGTTGGTCTGTCGTAGGCCGATAGCCCGGGATGGCACGGCGCAGTTCTTCGATCGGGTCAGAGCCGATAGAGCCCAAGCCCGTTAATTCCAATTGGATGAAGAAGGTCGTATCGTACCTGTCTTCGCTATCGAGTGTGCGTTGACCGACTAGGCGCAAAGCCCAGCAATCGGCCACATATTCAACACCGGCTAGCATTTCAACGGGCTTACTTTCATCAAGCGCGTAATTGTAGCGTGCAAGACCGTAGAGTGAATTGGTAAGCGGCCACTGAACACCCAAGTCGATTTGTTTGATACGGTCGTCTTCATCTATGTATGAGGTTGAACGATCGTCATAGCGGTAATAAAGTCCCACCACCGCAGAAGGCTTCGGCTGCCAACGGATGCCGGCATTAATGCGCGTGAAGCGATCTTCGCTCGTTGAGTATTGAGCCGTTGTCGAAGCCACGATATTCTTCGTTAAATGAGCCGTGATATTGCCGAGGTAGTCACTATGGCTTCCCTTATTAATACCCTCGTCACTACGACGATGATAAGTTAAGACATCTCGCCAATTGTCGATGGTATAGCGATTTAATGCAACCTCTTGATCAGAGAAGTAGTAACGTTGGCCGATGGATGCGCTGAATAACTCTTGACCGGATTTGCGATCCAAGTAACGCGAGGTCAGGATAAGCGACACCTGATTGGCTTCAGAGACTCGGTCATGACCCGTGAAGGCATTTTCCATGAAAAAGCTGCCGAAACTTAAATCCATGTAGGAGCTGTCAAACACCGGCATCTTGCTTTGGTCACGGTACGGTGTGTAGACGTAAAAGAGTCTGGGCTCAAATGTTTGAGTGGCATCCTGACCGAACCATGAGGCTTCACGCTCAAAGATCAAACCCGTATCCAAACTAAATGTCGGCACCACAAAGTGGGAGTTCTTTTCATAACCAACGGTGTTTCTGAAATTACGATCGAGGTTATTGAGCCCCGTGAGATTATAGGAAACACCGGTCAACATGGCCTTGGGCGTAAAGAACCAATAAGAGCCTCTCATCGGATAAGCAATGGAGTGGTTCATGTAGAAACGATCGCCCTCAGGTTTAAAGTCTTTATCGCGGTGCTTAAAGCGGGTGGCTTCCAAGGTGCTCGAAATTTCAAAGCCGTAGAAGTCCGCGTAGTAGGCGTTCCAGCTAAATTCAGGAACTTTTTCATACGGGCGGTCGACCGGATCGTGATGATCACGTTCGAGGACTTGGTTTTTACGCACACTCAAAGAGGCCGTCCAGAAATCCTTGCTGTACTTGGCGGAAAAGTCCTGCGGCAAGATGGCGTTGTCGCCTTCGCTGAGGTTGCTGGAGAAGTCGCTTAAGAAGTCACCGTCGCTTGCGCGGTTGTAATCCACATCAAAGTGGAAGTCATTCCATTTGGCCCAAGCGTCCACTCTGGCCCCATAGCGGCTTCTGTCTTCATGGCGGTCGTCAGGTACCCAATCATAGGTGAGGGTGCCGCCCATGTTTTCCGTTAAGAATCGGAATTCATTGCCGAGCATGATGCCGCGCTTACTCATAATGCGAGGCGTGAACGTATAGTCATAGTTGGGTGCGATGTTCCAATAGATGGGCTGCGCATAGTCAAAACCCAAATCGGAACTCATGCCAACAGTGGGAGTCAGAAGACCGCTTTGACGGTCAGTGCCCACAGGGAAGAAAGCATAAGGCGTACCTAAGACGGGAAGCCCCGCCAAGTGAAAACTCACATCATGGGCGGTGGCCATGTTGTTGGTTTCATCAATCGTGAGCGTGTCGGCTTCAATCCACCAGGCTTTGCTGCCGGGTTTGCAGGTTGAAAGCGTGGCTTCGCGCAACTGAGTGGACTGACCGCTTTCAAATCGCGCGTACTTCGTTTTCCCCTGGATGCGGCGGGCGGCGTACTCATAGGTCGCGTCCTGCATTTCACCAGTTTCAGTCTCAATTTGATAGTTGAGTTCGGGACCGGTAAAACGGGCGCCGGCACGAGTGACCACAGCGTTTCCTTTCACATCTACCGTGTCAGTTGACTGTGTGTAGGTAATGTTGTCGCCTCGAATGACCGTCCCGGCGCGACGAACTTCCGCGTCGCCCGAGAGCACAATCTGGTCATCTGTGGTTTCCATTCGGTCAGCTGAAATGAAACTGGCGCTGTTTTCGTTAACAATTTGTGGGGAGTCATCGAGTGAGCCTGCCGTTCTCAGGCGAACGCCATCGGAGGTTTGTGCATGAGCGTATGTTGCGCAGGCAAGCGCACACGCCACACTCAGGATTTTGAGTGCGGGCAGCCCTTTCGAAGGGTTTTGGGAAAAATCCGACATGAAATGAATGAATTAGGTTCGTCAAACAGTACCCGCCCATTATAGCCGAAGCGCTTGGCGCACTTCGCTCTCCGTGTCATAATTTCGCCCATCAAAGTGAAAGAAAGATGAGGAAAGACATGACGGATCGTCAAAAAGAGCGCCGCGAATGGTTATCCGCTATCGCTTCCAAGTACGCTTTAGACGTTGAAAGTGAGGTTCCGGCCAGTTCAGACGCGGGCTTTAGAAGCTATTTTCGTGTGGCCGATCAAAACGGAAAAACCTTCATTGTGATGGACGCGCCGCCCGCTCATGAAGACGTTCGTCCCTTTATCCGAGTAACTTCTCTTTTTGAGAAGGCCGCGCTCACCGTGCCGCATATCTATGAACAAAGTCCCGAGCAAGGTTTCTTATTGTTAAGCGACTTGGGCCGCGAGACTTACCTGGATGTCCTCAATGAAGACAACGCACGGGAATTGATGACAGAGGCAATTGACGCGCTTGTGAAATGGCAAAGTATTTCAGAGCCGGGCGTTTTGCCCGAGTATGACCGGGCAACGCTTACGCGTGAATTGAATTTATTCCCCGAGTGGTACATCGCCAAGCATCGCAACAAGATTTTGGATGAACGTCAAAGCGCTTTGCTCAAAGTGTGCTTTGAACGAATTTTGCAAAACAATCTCTCTCAAGCCAAAGTATTTGTGCACCGCGACTATATGCCCCGCAACTTAATGGTAATGCCCGAAGGCGGCCCGGGCATCCTTGATTATCAGGATGCGCTCTATGGTCCTGTTTCTTACGACATCGCCTCTCTTTTGCGTGACGCTTTCATCAGCTGGGGTGAAACTTTTGTCATTGACATGACTATTCGCTATTGGGAAAAAGCTCGTCAGGCCTGCATTCCCGTGCCGCAGGATTTCGGTGTTTTCTGGAAGGATGTCGAGTGGATGGGATTGCAGCGCCATTTGAAGATTTTGGGCATTTTTGCGCGCTTAAATTATCGCGACAATAAGCCCAAATACTTGGCCGATACTCCGCGTTTCATCAATTACGTTCGTCAGACAGCACACCGTTATGATGAATTAAAGGCGCTTCTTTTCTTGGTTGACCAGATTGAAGACAGTGTGCCTCAGTACGGCTACACTTTCTAGGAGTCGGTTGTGCGAGCGATGATTTTGGCTGCAGGCCGCGGCAAGCGCATGCGGCCCCTAACCGATCAGTTGCCAAAGCCATTACTAAGGGCTGGTGACAGGCGTCTTATCGATTGGTCCGTTGACGGTTTGGTTCGAGCCGGTGTTAATCAAATAGTGATCAATACAGCTCATTTGTCAGAAACATTTTTGCCGGCTCTGGGGACACATTATCGGGGGGCTGATATTCACTATTCCGTTGAAGGTCAAACATACGATGAGTCGCTCGAGACGCTCGGAGGCATCGCCAAAGCTCTTCCTCTTTTAAGTGAAGGTGAGGAGCCTTTTATTGTGGTGGCGGGTGACATTGCGACGGACTTTGATTTTTCTGCTCTATTAGATAAACCCGCTCAACGAATCCGCGAAGGACAGTTGGATGCTCATTTGGTTTTAGTGCCCAATCCGGATTTTCATCCTGAAGGCGACTTGGGGTTGGTCAATGGCCTTGTGACGAGAAACGCTCGGACGTATACCTACTCGAGCATCGGTCTTTTTTCGCCCCGAATTTTCCGCGACGTCCCGATTGTTTTTGCCAAACTTTTCCCCTGGTTGGATCAATTCATTGAAGCCGGCCGCGTGAGCGGGGAGGTCTATACTGGTTTTTGGGAAAATGTTGGAACACCTCAGGCGCTCGAAGCTTTGGGACAGAAATTCTCAAAATAGAGACTCTTTATTTTTAAAGCACAATATATTGAATTTGGATGACTATTTTTCTACGGATAGTTTGTTTTGAATCAGAAAAATCGGAAATGTTGCTCAAAAAATGAGCAACATTATTAAAATAACACCATTGCTGGCTACCCATACGGTGGCGTTTTTGTGGGCGAAATTTCCTGATGGGTTTTAATTTAGGACAGTACCGTATTGACGGTGTGCTTTTTCTAGCCCCCATGGCCGGAGTGACGGACGCGCCTTTTAGGCGTTTGTGCCGCCAATTCGGTGCCGATTATGCGGTAGGTGAAATGCTCGCCAGTGCCCCTCAATTGCGAAATAGCCGCAAAACCTTAGCCAGGTTGAAATTTTTTGATAAGGAGTGCCCTCGGGTAGTGCAACTCTTGGGGGCTGATCCGGTTGCACTTAGCGAAGCGTTTCGTTGGGCTGTTGATGCGGGCGCTGAGGTCATTGATTTCAACATGGGGTGTCCGGCCAAAAAGGTCTGTAATGTAGCCTGTGGCTCTGCCCTAATGCGCGAAGAAACACAAGCCCGGAAAATTTTAGAAGCGTTGGGCGAGGTATCGCAGAAATGCGCGGTTCCTGTGACCTTAAAGTGCCGAACCGGGTGGGATGAAGCGCATAAAAATGCGCTTCAAGTGGGACATTGGGCCGAGGAAGCCGGTTTTGCGATGCTTACTGTTCATGGCAGAACAAGGGCCGGGGCGTTTGAAAGTCAGGTCGAGTACGACACCATTGCCCAAGTAGCCTCTGAACTGACAATCCCGGTGGTGGCCAACGGCGATATTGCCGATGCCAATCGAGCTTCGGCCGTTTTGCGCTACACCGGTGCTCAGGCCGTGATGATCGGCCGCGCGGCGCTGGGGCGACCTTGGCTTTTTAAAGAAATAAAAGAAACGCTTCGAAGCGGCGTGCCTTTTGAGCTTTCCCATAAGGAGAAAGTGGAGGCGATACTGTCGCACAGACGGTGGCACTTTGAGTGTTACCCCGAGCCGGTCGCTGTGATGACTTTTAGAAAGCACCTTTTATGGTATCTGACGGGGTGGCCCGGATTTGAAGAAGTCCACTCGGATCTCTGTCAGGCACCGGATGCTCTTATGCAGGGCAGATGCCTGCTTGACTATTTCAAGCGGCAAGGTTGGTTATAAATAACGATTTTTTCTCTCTTTTGTGTTCATTGATATGGTTTCCGATACAATCAAAAAACAAGAAGTGATGGCCGAAAACCCGTTGATGATGAAGCCTGCGACAATCGAACAAGATGAGTCGCTTGAGGCGGCTGTTCTTCGTAATTTGCAAAGTTACTTCAAAACGCTCAACGGGATGCGTCCGCAGCACGAACTCTATCCTATGGTTATTCAAGCGGTGGAAAAGCCCTTGCTTGAATTTGTGATGAAACGCACGGGACACAATAAATGTGCGGCGGCGCAGCTTCTCGGCATAAACAGAAACACGTTGCACAAGAAGCTACAGTTTTACAAGCTCATCTGATGGCTGAGGATGGGCCGGAAGGTTTTGTTTTTTCGTTTTTTAATTTTTAAGGACAGCAATTATGCGTAAACAAGCTTTGTTGAGTGTGTCTGATAAGACCGGAGTCGTGGAGTTCGCTCGCGAACTCGCCGCTTTGGGCTATCACCTGCTCTCCACGGGCGGTACCGCCAAACTGATCGCTCAGGCAGGAATCGAAGTTCAGGAAGTGGCCGATTACACGGGTTTCCCTGAAATGCTTGACGGTCGTGTCAAAACACTCAATCCGAAGATCCACGCGGGTATTTTGGCTCGCCGCCCCGATCCAGCTCATATGAAAGCTTTGGCTGACCACAACATTGATCCGATCGACATCATTGTTGTGAACCTCTATCCGTTTGAGGCAACGATCGCTAAACCCGATTGCACATTTGAAGAAGCCATTGAAAATATCGATATCGGTGGTCCGACCATGATCCGCGCTGCGGCCAAAAACCATGAAAGCGTGGCAGTCGTTGTGGATCCGGCCGATTACTCCTCAGTGTTGGAAGAATTAAAGCAAAAGGGCGAAGTGACGGCCGAAACCCGTTTGCGTTTAGCAAAGAAAGTGTTCTGCCATACCGCTCGCTATGATGCCATGATTTCCAACTACCTCACGGCCTTGGACGAAGACAAGCAAAAGAAGGATTTCCCGGAAAGCTTCACTCGTCAATTCGTGAAGGTTCAGGACATGCGTTACGGTGAAAATCCCCACCAAAAGGCGGCTTTCTACCGTGAAGTGCATGTGGGTAAAGGCCTTTTGGCAAGCTACAAACAATTGCACGGCAAGGCTTTGTCCTACAACAATATTGCCGATAGCGATGCGGCTTGGGAAGCTGTTCGCCAATTTGCAGAACCTGCTTGCGTCATTATCAAGCACGCCAATCCTTGCGGTGTAGCTGTGGGTGCTGATAGCGCCGAAGCTTATGCCAAGGCCTTTAAGACAGACTCAAAGAGCGCTTTCGGCGGTATTTTGGCATTCAATACGCCGGTAACGGCCGCTTGTGCTGAAATGATTTCCAAGCAATTTGCCGAAGTGATCATGGCGCCTGCTTTTGATGCCGACGCTTTGGCTATTCTCGAAAAGAAACCCAATTTGCGTCTTTTGACGATTGAAATGGGTGACGATCACAACGACTTTGACTTCAAGCGCGTGGGCGGCGGCCTTCTCGTGCAAACGCCGGACTTGCAAGTGGTCTCAGAAGAGGCTTTGCGCGTGGTAACGAAGAAGCAGCCCACGGCTCAACAGCTCAAGGACATGCTCTTTGCCTGGCGTGTGGCCAAGTTTGTGAAGTCCAACACGATTGTCTTTGCCAAAGACGGCATGACGATGGGTGTGGGTGCCGGTCAGATGAGCCGTGTGGACTCTGCCCGAATCGCTTCCATTAAGGCCGAAGAAGCCGGATTAAGTTTGCAGGATACGGCAGTCGCGAGCGACGCCTTCTTCCCGTTTAGAGACGGTTTGGATGTCGTGGTGGATGCCGGTGCAAGCTGTGTGATTCAACCGGGCGGTTCGATCCGCGACCAAGAAGTCATTGACGCTGCCGACGAACGCGGCATCGTTATGGTCTTTACCGGTGAACGTCACTTCCGCCACTAATTCGGCTGTTTGGTTACGTCAATCGTAACCAATCGAAAAAAAGGGCGCCAATCGCTCAGACTGGCGCCTCTTTTGCTTTAAAATCAAAGCACTTTAGTTGACTTTTTGTGATATCCGTTTTAAGGGATTGATCATGCAGATTAACCGTCGAACGTTGCTTGCCGCCGGTGCCGGTTTGGTGTCCGGGGCAAGTTTGCCCGCTTGGGCTCAGCTTCGCATTGAAATTACGGGGGTGGGTGCCAATCAAATGCCGATTGCCATCCCCCAATTTCAGGGAACCAATAACGCACCGTTGGACTTGTCAACGGTTGTCACCGCGGACCTCGAAAGAAGCGGATCCTTTCGCGCACTCAAAGTAATGGGTGAGTTGCCGGCCGAGGATATCGAAAAGCCTCGTGCTAAATTCTGGCGCACGATGGGAGCGACCGCACTGGTTATGGGCACTATCGAAAAGTTGCCCGATACTCGCTATCGCGTCAATTACAGGCTGTTTGGTACGGTTGAGGACAAAGTGATTGACGAAAAGCAGTTCGTGGTCAGTAGCGGCGATCTGCGTTTGACGGCTCACCGTATTGCGGACGCTGTTTATGAGCGGCTCACAGGCGAGTCAGGCATTTTCGCTTCGCGCTTGGCCTACGTTTTGCAAAGGGGCCCCGCGTCATACGAATTGGTTGTCAGCGACAGTGACGGCGCCAATCCACAGACTGCGCTCAAGAGTAATCAGTCCATTATTTCTCCGATGTGGTCTCCCAACGGACTGCTGCTCACCTATGTATCCTTTGAAGCCAATAAGCCCGTTATTTATTTGCATGATGTTCGATCCGGAGAGCGCCGTTTAATTGCCAGTTTCAAGGGCAATAATTCGGCTCCGGCTTTTAGCCCTGACGGCAAGACAATGGCTGTGGCCTTGTCTATGGGCGGCGGCACGCACATCTACCTTATGAGTACAAACGGTACGAATGTCAGACGTTTCACCAATAGTCAGGGCATTGATACCGAACCGGTTTTCAGTCCCGACGGTCAATACGTCTATTTCACATCCGACCGCGGCGGCTCGCCTCAAATCTATCGTCAAGCTGTGGCGGGCGGCGCTGCTGAACGAATCACCTATAGTGCCGAGTACGCCATTAGTCCGGCCATCAGTCCCAAGGGAGATAAACTCGCCTTCATCTCTCGCTTCAATGGGGCTTTCCGTGTGACGTTGCTCGATTTATTGACAGGAACACAGTTGGTTTTGACCGATACGATGCGTGATGAGTCTCCCACCTTCGCTCCGAATGGCAAGATTTTGGTTTATGCCACCGAAGAAGGCGGACGCGGTGTGTTGGCAACGGTAAGCCTTGACGGTCGCGTCAGGACGCGCCTTACCGGTCCCAACGGTGATATCCGAGAACCCTCTTGGGGACCGCTTTTACAGTAAAACTTAATTTTTAGTTATTGGATGGAGTTTTAAATGCAATTGAAAAGCAAAATTTTGTTGGTCAGTTTAGGTCTGGCCGGTGCTCTTTTGACCGGGTGCTCGTCCGTTGATTTAAACCCTAACGGTCCTGACGCTCAGTACGCCGGCGACCCGTTTTCTAACCCCAATTCGCCTTTGAGCCAACAGAGCATCTATTTTGCCTTTGACAGCTACACCGTGCCGGCTGAATCACAAGCAATGATTGAAGCTCACGCTCAGTATCTTGCTACACACCCGAGCGCAACGGTCGTTTTGGAAGGCAACACGGACGAACGAGGCGGTCGTGAATACAACTTGGCCCTTGGTCAAAAAAGAAGCGACAGCGTTGAAAATCGCCTGCAGCTTTTAGGCGTTCCTTCGGATCGCATGGAAAGCGTGAGTTTCGGTAAAGAACGTCCGCGTGCCATGGGTCACGATGAAGAGTCTTATCAACAAAATCGTCGTGTCGATATTATCTATCGCACCAAATAAGAATTTGTTTGAGACAGGCGCCCGTTGATCGGGCGCGCTCTGTTTTCGGTCCGATTAGAAATTAAGGATAGTATGCGTCAAACTTTATTGGCAGTCATGATGTTGGCCGTGGCCGCTCAAACGGGAACGGCTTGGGCCTTCGCCGATGATGAAGCAAGAACGGCCATTTTGGAATTGCGTGAACAATTAAAGGCCAGCCAGCGTGCACAGGTTGACTTGATGGGTCAGGTTGAAGCCCTTCGAGCGGAAAACCAGCGCATGATCGGTCAAATGCAGGAGCTCACCCGTCAGGTTGAGACGATGGATAAGCGATTGGTGGAGGTGGAGCCGGCCCGAGTTGAATTAAATGGTCGGGTCATTAGCGTTAAGCCTGCTGAACGTCGTGACTTTGAAAAAGCGGTGGAGCTTTTCAGAAATCGTGATTTTTCCAATTGCCTGAAAGCGTTGAATACCTTTAAAAAGACTTGGCCTAAGTCCGCCTACATGGCCGATGTAGATTACTGGCGCGCAAGTTCCTACTACGCGCTCAACAATTTCAAGAGCACGATCACGGTAACCAATAATTTGTACCGGGTTTATCCGAGCTCGCCCAAAGCTCCCGAAGCTTTATTGCTGAAAGCTTCCGCGGAATTAAGTGACGGCGCGATTGATGAGGCTAAAAAGACTCTCAATACCCTGATCAAACGTTATCCGAAATCGGACTCTGCCAAAACCGCTAAGAGCCGTTTGGCACAAATTGAAAAACTTGGTTGACAAGAAAAGTCTAAAATTAAGCTTTGTATTTTCCTGAGGAGTAATCCTCGTTTTTTCTTTTGAGATACTTGAAAATGACTTGCTCTCGCTGCGGACAGGATATCCTGCGTAATCCGCTTCAAAATCGCGGTTCGGCTTTCACCGAAGAAGAAAGAGACCAAATGGGTATTCGGGGCCTCTTGCCCTCCCGAGTGGAAACGCTTGAAGAACAGGCTCGCCGTTCGGTGGCCTTCATGCGCACCTTCCCCTTGCCCATCCAACGTTATTTCTACCTCGATGCTCTGCACAATACCAATGAAACGCTTTTCTTCAAAGTGGTGTGCGATAACATCGAAGAGGTGATGCCGATTATCTACACGCCGACGGTTGGTGAAGCGTGCCAGAAATTCAGCCACAATTTCCTGCAAGCCAGAGGGCTTTTCATTTCCATCAAAGACAAGGGCCAAATTCTTAAGATTTTGGATAACGTCAAGCAAGATGATGTCGAAGTCATCGTTGTGACCGATGGCCAGCGTATTTTGGGTTTGGGTGACCAAGGCGTCAACGGCATGGGCATTCCGGTCGGCAAGCTTGCGCTTTACACGGCTTGTGCCGGTGTTGCTCCGGAAAAAACATTGCCGGTGATGATTGATGTTGGCACCAATAACCCTGCCTATCTAGCCGATCCCCTTTATATGGGCTTACGTCAGGAACGTGTGGCCGGTGCCTGCTATGACGAATTGATTGATGAATTTATGATGGCCGCACGCAAGCGTTGGCCCAATGTGCTCATTCAATTTGAAGACTTCGGCAACGCTAACGCCTTCCGTTTGCTCGAGCGCTGGAAGGATAAGAGCCTGTGCTTTAACGACGACATCCAAGGTACGGCCTGTGTGGCTTTGACTGGTTTTTATTCCGCTTTGCGTGTAACGGGCGGTAAGTTAGCCGATCAACGAGTGCTTTTCTTAGGAGCGGGCGAAGCCGCAACCGGTATTGCCAATCTGATTGCTGAAGCCATTGCCGACGAGGAAGGCATTTCTATTGAAGAAGCTCGCACACGTTGCTTCCTTTTTGACTCCAAGGGATTGGTCGTTGCGCAAAGAACCGACTTGTCGGCTCACAAGCGTCAATTTGCTCACGATGCTCAACCCGCGGAAAGTTTCTTGCAAGCCATTCAGCAGCTGCGTCCGACCGCTATCGTTGGTGTGGCCGCCCAGCAAAATGCCTTCAACTCAATGGTGATTGGAGAAATGAGTGCTATTAACGAACGTCCAATCGTATTCGCGCTCTCTAATCCGACCTCAAAGGCCGAGTGCACAGCCGAGATGGCCTACCAATTCTCTGAAGGTCGTGCCCTCTTTGCTTCGGGCTCTCCCTTTGACACAGTGAACTACAACGGTCAAACCTTTGTGCCGCGCCAAGGTAACAATTCCTACGTGTTCCCGGCTTTGGGCCGCGCCGCCACGTTTGTGAAGGCAAAGACGATGCCTACGGGTATGTTCTTGGCTGCCGCCCGTAAATTGGCAGAACTTGTCAGTGAAGACGATCTCAAGCGCGGTAGCCTCTATCCGTCGCTCAATGACATTCGCCCGATTTCTGAGGCAATTGCTGTTGCGGTAGCTGAATATGCCTTTGAAAAGGGACTTGCCGGTATCGAAAGACCGCAAGATTTGCATGCTGCGATTAAAGCGAGCATGTACACGCCCACTTACTAAGCTGCTTATAGGCTGCTGATATCGGGGCGGGGATAAATCCCCGCCTCCTATTTTCAACAGAATAACTGTGAATCCGAACGCTCTGATTGACGTCGCCCCTGAATTAATTCCAGACACAACTCCGGCCGTTGAGGACGTGGTGGCGGTTGCTCGCCTAAAAGGTGAGCCGTTACTGCATTTTCCGGATGATTTGTACATTCCGCCTGAAGCTTTGCGGCTTTTTCTGGAGTCATTTGAGGGACCGTTTGACTTACTGCTGTATCTGATCCGCAAACAACGCTTGGACTTAAATGAAATTTCAGTGGCTGCGGTGACAGATCAATACATGGAGTATGTTGAGCAAATCCGCGCTCAGAATATGGAATTGGCAAGCGATTACCTTGTTATGGCGGCCGATCTCATGATGATTAAAAGCAGGCTTCTTTTGCCGGTGCCGGTGAGTGACGATGATGAAGAAGAGGAGGATCCAACCGCTCGCATTTTAAGAGAAGTCGCTGAATACGAAAAAATCCAAGTCGCCGCTCAATTACTCAACGCTTTGCCAACCATGGGTGATGGTTTCTGGCGTGGTTACGTCGCCATTGAGGAAGATGAGGCGCCGGAACCGGAGGTTTTACCGCAGGAATTGGCAAGAGTCTGGTTAAGCGTTGTTAAGAATGCCAATTTAAAAATCAATCACACTGTATCGCGACAGGAGCTCTCAATTCATGAATTTATGTCGGCGATTATTAAGCGGGTCGAGCAAGAGCGATTTGTCAGTTTTGATGAACTGGTGCAAGATCACGGCACAATGCAGGAAAGAGTTGTGAGTTTCTTAGCTATTCTTGAACTCTCTCGTGAAGGCTTGATTTCTATCACTCAGGCTGCGCCCTATGCGCCGATCTATTGTGCGAAGAAATTTTTGAGTTTGTCTTCGCAAGAAGGTGAAAACGTAGCCTAACTCAATATTTTTTTCAAAATTTAATTCTCTGTTCATACAAATTCATTAAACTGTAAAAAATCAATTTTTTTTATAAGGAAACAAGACGTTATGGAATGGTTGACCGAGCTGATTACAACGATGCACTGGGGTGCCGTGGCTCAGATCATCATGATTGATATTTTGTTGGGGGGTGACAACGCGGTGGTAATTGCCTTAGCTTGCCGCAATTTGGATCCGCATCAACGTCGACAGGGAATTTTCTGGGGTGTATTTGGCGCGATCGCCTTGCGTGTCATCCTGATTACTTGTGCCGTTTATCTCCTGCAGTTGCCGCTTTTGAAAGTGGTGGCCGGTCTCCTTTTGATTTGGATTGGTGTGAAATTGCTGATTCCTCACGATGAGGAAGATAAGCACATCGAAGCAAGCACAAAAGTGCTCTCCGCAATTAAGACGATCATTGTGGCCGACCTTGTGATGAGTATCGATAATGTGATCGGCATTGCCGGTGCCGCCCAAGCGGCTCATGAACATCATCAAACGTTATTGATTATTTTCGGTTTGATTGTCAGTGTGCCTTTTATTGTGTTCGGCAGCCAGATTATCTTGAAGGTGTTTGACCGTTTCCCAATCATCATAACCTTGGGCGGAGCCCTTTTAGGTTGGATCGGCGGCGGTTTGGTTGTAAGTGATATCTTCATGGTTGAACACATTCCGCAAACGAATGCTGTTCATTATGGGGCTTGTATTATCGGAGCCGCGCTAGTAGTACTTCTGGCCAGAATGTGGGTGAAGCGGCAAAAAGCTAAAAAGGCAGCTGGTTAAAAACTTCACCACCTAAAATAAAAGCGATCTATCGGTGCACGGCTGATAGATCGCTTTGCTTTAAGGACTAAAAAACAGGGATCTGAGAAAGATCCCAGAAGTCTGAATTAGACGATATCTTTTAATTCTCGGCGCAGAATCTTACCGACAGCCGTCTTGGGCAAAGAGTCCACAAAGATGATTTGTTTAGGAATCTTGTAGCCGGTTAACTGTGTACGGCAATATTTCACGACGTCTTCTTTGGTGATAGATGGGTCTTTCAAAACGATAACGGCCTTCACGGTTTCACCAGATCGTTCATGAGGCACACCCACCACACCGCACTCTAAAACACCGGGCATTGAGGCGATAACGCTTTCCACTTCATTGGGATAGACGTTAAAGCCAGAGACCAAAATCATGTCTTTCTTGCGGTCCGTAATGGTGATCTTGCCGTCAGCGGCCATAAAGCCCACATCACCCGTACGAAGCCAGCCGTCTCTGAAGACGCCGGCCGTTTCCTCGGGTCTGTTCCAGTAGCCCTTCATGATTTGCGGGCCCTTCACACAAATTTCGCCGGTGTGAGAGTCAATTTCTTCAGGATTGTCACACAATCCTAAATCCTTAAAGCCATCGCCGCGAATGCTCACTTCAGTATTAGGAAGGGGATAACCCACAGAACCGTCCCAGGGAGCATCGGGTAAATTGCCGCAGACACCAGGGGAAGCTTCCGTTAGGCCGTAGGCTTCCAAAATGCCGACGCCGGTGGTTTGTTTCCAGCGTTCAGCTACTACTTTCTGAACTTGCGTGCCGCCGGCAACAGCCATCTTCAATCGAGAGAAATCGATAGAAGCGAACTCGGGATTGTTCAAAAGGGCGTTATAGAGCGTATTAACACCGGTATAGACGGAAAACTTCCAGTGTTTGCATTCTTTAACCAATCCATTGATATCACGGGGATTGGTGATGAGAACGCTACGCGCCGTCCAATTGAGGAAAGCCAGTGTCGCCGTAAAGGCAAAGATGTGATAAAGCGGAAGGGCGCACATAGCCACTTCTTCACATTCTTTAAAGGAAACACTGATCCAGCTGCCGGTTTGTTCAACGTTGGCCAGAACATTTCGGTGCGTGAGCATGGCGCCTTTGGACACACCGGTTGTGCCACCCGTGTACTGTAAAAGCGCAACATCTTCATTGGAGAGTTCAACCGGCGTGAAGCCCTTACCGTGTCCAATTGACAATGCGTCACGGAAACTGACGGCACCGGGAAGGTTCCACTCAGGGACCATCTTTTTAACGTACTTCACTGCAGCGTTGACGATGGTGCGCTTCATGAAGGGGAATAAGTCACCAACCTGTGTGGTGATGATGTGCTTGACCGGCGTACGAGACAGAACTCTTTCAAGAGTCTTTGCAAAGTTTTCAATGATAATGATCGCTTTGGCGCCGGAGTCTTTCAATTGATGTTCGAGTTCTCGCGCTGTGTACAGCGGATTGACATTCACAACAATGAAGCCTGCCCTCAAAATGGCAAATAGGGCTACTGGGTACTGCAAAAGGTTAGGCATCATCACGGCAACTCGATCGCCTTTTTGCATATCGGGCAGCGATTGGAGGTAGCCGGCCAGATCAAAAGATAGCGCTTGAGCTTCTTTGGTCGTGAGGGTGACGCCCATATTGGTGAACGCAGGGGCATTGGGATGCTTTTCGGCAATACCGTCGAGCAGGGCAGGAATATTGGCGACGCGATCCGGATTAATTTGTGCGGGAACGCCTTTAGGATATTTCGCGAGCCATGGGAAATCGGTCATTGTTGTAAATCCTGTTTTCTTATACACAAACCATTATTGTAAACAAAAGAAGTCGCCCGAAGAGGGGCGACTTTTGATGATTTTGCGTCTTGTGACAAGAAAGTGACTATGCAAGCGTCAAGCAATGACGGGCATAGCTCTTAACATCTTCCCAATCCGTGTAGTCAATCACTGCATCCATGGAGGTCGGTCCCTTTGTCATCTTCATGATGAGCTGAATCATCTTGGCATCAAGCCAACCCCAGTTCGGATAGTCCACCTTACCGGCGATGCATTTGACATCGCGGGGTTTCCAGGGAGAGTTTTGCAGGAACTTTTGCATGTAGCGGTTGCCTTCGGGCGTCGCTTTAATCGGGGTGCGAGCGACCACAGAGACGTTAAAGAAGCTGTGGGGCTTGGCATCGAGTTCATTTTTGTGTTTGGCAAGGAAGCTGTAGAACACTTTGGGGTAGGTACCGTACAACACGGGGCAACCCACAATAAAGAGATCGTACTTGTCCCATTGCACGCCTTCACGGTCGGCTTCCATAACACTCATCATGTCGGCTTGGTTACCTTCGGCGATAACCGTTCCCAAAATACGGCGGGCGACACGAGCCGTATGTCCGCTTCGGCTGTGATAGAGCACGA
>ERZ791868.441-NODE-441-length-34508-cov-2.911706_pt1 | contig 34508 bp, 27 predicted proteins | sample MGYA00510281_ERZ791868 | MGnify/ENA primary metagenome ERZ791868 (study PRJEB30046, sample SAMN00792046) | human gut metagenome | study: EMG produced TPA metagenomics assembly of the A metagenome-wide association study of gut microbiota in type 2... | reverse complement strand
AAAGAACGTGGCTTTGAAAGCATCCCGCCCTATGGGGTCGAGCCGATCGACGTCCCCGGTGCTGTCGGCGGCTGGATGGCCATGCATGAGCGTTTCGGCCGTTTGCCCTTAGAAGAAGTGATGCAACCGGCTATTGATTATGCGGAAAACGGTTACCCCGTTTCTCCCAACATCAGCCGTTTGTGGGAAGAAGCCTATAAGAACTACAGCAAGTACCGCGATCGTCCGGAATTTAAGGGTTGGTTTGACACCTTTGCGCCGAACGACACGTGGTTGCGCCCGGGCGATGTGTTTAAGAGCCATGACATGGCCGAAACGCTTCGCGAAATCGCCCGCACCAAGGGTGAATCTTTCTACCGCGGTGCTTTGGCTCAAAAGATCGATGCCTTTATGAAGGAACATAACGGCTTCTTGTCGGCCGAAGACTTGGCCGCCTACCATCCCGAATGGGTTGAACCCTTAAAGACCGACTACCGCGGCTATGATGTTTGGGAAATTCCGCCCAACAGCCACGGCATCACGGTTTTGATGGCTCTTAACATCCTGAAGGGCTTCACGTTTGGCGAACGCGACACGATCGATACGTTGCACAAGCAAATTGAAGCCATGAAGCTTGCCTTCGTGGATACGATGGAATATGTGGCAGAACCCTCTCACATGATCGTGACCTCTGAACAGCTCTTGAGCCAAAAGTACGCTGATGACCGCAGAAAACTGATTAAACCGGATTCCGCTTTGATGCCTGAAGTGGGCGATCCCCGCTACAGCTCCACGGTGTACTTTGCTACGGCTGACGCCGAAGGCAACATGGTGAGCATGATTCAAAGTAACTTCAGAGGTTTCGGCTCCGGTATCGTGGTTCCGGGTACGGGTATTTCGTTAAACGACCGCGCTCAAAACTTCCGCTTCGATGAAAAGCACCCGAATGCTTACGAAGGCGGCAAGCGTCCGTATCACACGATTATTCCGGCCTTCATCTCCAAGGGTGATCAACCGATCTCAGCCATGGGCATCATGGGCGGCTGGATGCAACCCCAAGCCCACTTGCAAGTGATCATGAATATGATTGACTTCCACCTGAACCCGCAACAAGCCTTGGACGCTCCGCGTTGGCAATGGATCGGCGGCAAGAAGGTTGAAGTGGAACATGATATGCCCAACCACTTGGTTCGTTTGTTACAACGCATGGGCCACGACATTGTTGTCCAACCTGACCCCTATCACATGGGGCGCGGCCAAGTGATTTTGCGCGATGAAAAGACCGGTATTCTCTGCGCCGGTACTGAAAAGCGCACCGATGGTCAAATCGCTAGTTTCTAATGTTCTAGTCCATTAGACCTTCCAAGACAAACCGGACGAGGAAAAACTCGTCCGGTTTCACTTTTATTTGAGACAAAATCAAAACCTTACTCTATTGGCGGCAACTCAGCCCCCAACATGAAAAGCGCTGCCTCAACCTTACGGATAGGATAGGGGCCTTCAAGCCAGGCGCTCCCCTTTTTGTTCGCTTTGGCCTTTCTGATTGCCTCGGCCACCGCCCATGAGGCAAGCACATTGCTGTTGGCAAAGGTCCTCTCACGCATAGGACGCTTTTTCATCGTATCGAGTCTTTGAAACACATTGCCATTCCATGAAGCATCACGACCTTTGTCCTTTTTTGTTTTTCCCCATCCCTGAAGACTGCCCAATTGAAGCTCTTTGGGAAGCTTGATGCCGCGGCTGATGCAATACTGACGGATAAAATAGCAAAGGGCTGCGCAAACACGGCTCTCATACGTTATAAAGTCAGGCAAAAGCGTCGCATAAATGCGCGAATGAAATGAGGACATTCGCGGACCGAAATCTTTTCCGAATACTGTGTATTCAGGAGAATCGTCCGCTAGCTGACTGCACGCATAGGCCGTGCACTCACATAGATTTTTTGATGTCAGTAATGCTTCAAGATTACTTTTTAAAACCAGACTGTCCTTACCGAACATGTCAATCACGATTTGAATAAAAGCCGAGTCATCACGTTTATCAATGACCTCTTTGAGCGGCTTTTCATAGTGAATAAGCCGATTTTGAAATTCTCGGTTTGGCGCTTCCTGAATATACTGCTCCCATGCATCCTGCAGACTCGTAAAACAGTACTGAGCCTTTGGACGATAGGTTTGAGTAAGATAAGGCGGGTCAAACACGCGGCCGGCGATATACTCCGCCAAATAATCTGTAAAGGCATCCACAACGGTCTGCATCAAATAATGCTCTCGAGCCGAAATCAAGGAATAACTCTCCGACATGTCACTACTACCTTTTAGACATCTACGTGGTTATTGTACGCAACTTATTGAGATAAAAATAAAATTTAGGGGTAGACTCTTGAAAACCCACCCCCTTGAGTTTTCCTAATGGAAAACGGTTTTAATGGCTAACTATCACCTAGAAACGATAATCCACACGGATTTGACCGAATAGCTCTTTCGTGTCATCAGAACCCAAAGCGCTACCGGCTTGAACACCAAAGCCCCAATTTTCTCTCTGAGCCTTCAAACCAAAGCTTGTGCGAACCACGCTTTCAGACCAAACATCCATTGACGTATGAACGGTGGTGGCACTTGTCTTTTATCACTGATTGTGCATCCGTCTGCTATGCCTCTGAGATAAAAAATACTGATTGGTCTTAGTGTTTCTAAACAACTTTCCAAGACATAAAACGACGCTCAGTCGCACCAAAGACCAGAGCAACACGAATCAATTCTTTACCAGGCTGATTTTCACCATAATGAACGGATTGTATTTGGTTAACAGCCTGAGTCAACAACTTATCAACTTCTGACGGTGTTCTTGCAAACTTAAATTCAAAGACCCAGTGCCGATTACCGACCTCCACTTCCATATCGCTTCTTCCCAAAGCGTTATGGACTTCCACCTTCGGTAAAAGCGCTGCACCAATCAAAAGCACCTGCAAATACGCCCGACAGGCCGCTTCGTTTTCAATCGAATAACGAACATAGTCAATAGAGCCAAGTGCTCGGTTGAAATAACTAACCACTGTCTCCGGCGATTGCTCAGCCATCACCTTAAAAAGACTGGGAACGCCGGAATTGGCAACATCCTGACCTTTGAGCAATTCAGCCGCATAAAGTCTAGCCATTGAACGAGCAACCTCTTCATTGGGATAGCCCAATCGAACGAAGTCTCCCCCAACCCCTTCTTTAATCGTCAAATATCCAGCTTGAGTCAGTAAGGCCTCAACAGAAATTTCATCACATTGTCGGCTTGCCCCTAAATCGGATATTGAAAACAAGACGGATTCGTTATAAACAGTTGGCGATTGAAGAGCGTGATCAGCTAGATATTTCATCAACACAGTCGGTTGACCGCCGCTTGTATACCAGTAATTTCGGAAACCTTCTTCGGGACGCTTTAGAAAATTTAAAACCGACCAAGGGCAATAGACATGCGTGGCAGCTTTGCGGTCAAATGAAAAGCCATCATACTGCTCTCGTAACTTAACTAACAACTCAGACTTCGAAAGTTGCAATGCGCTTTGAGCCTTTTGAAGATAAGCCTCAAAGTATTTAGCAATTTCCTCCTCCGTATAACCGAGCAACTCTCCGAATTTTTCGTCCAAAGAAATATCTTCTATATTGTTGAAGGCTGAGAAAATGCTGGTATTGCTGAACTTTGTAATGCCTGTCATGAAGAAAATGCGCAAGCACCCTTCATACTGCTTGATGGCTGCATAAAATTCGCCAAGATAATCTCGAATATTGTCAAAAACCGTAGCGCTATCTAAATGATTGGTGAGCGGTGCATCATATTCATCAATTAAAAGCACAAAAGAGCTCGGTGGCTGAGCAGAGAGCCACATTTTGAATTGATCAATAAAAAGAATCGTTTGGTTTTCAGAATCATAGTGAAAACCCAAAGGTGCAAAAACCGACGATAAAAGACTTTGAAAGGCAATTTGAAATTGTCCTAAATCTTTGTAAGCCTTTAAGCCTGAAAAATCTAATCGAACAACCGGATAGGTTTTATCTTTCCATAGTTTTTCAATGGCCAATCCCTCAAAATCTCTCAACCCATTTTTAAATAAAGATTCAAACGTAGAGACTAGCAAGGACTTGCCGAAACGCCTTGGGCGTGCAAGGAAGATTTTAGAGTCAAACTGCGCAAGGCGATGAATCAAAGCAGTTTTATCGACATAAATTTCATTTCGTGCACGTAATGTTGAAAATGTCGAGCGACCTAAAGGCAATGGTTGAAGCATGAGTCATTCACAAATTTATTAAAACACCGACTCGTTTTAACAGCACCACTATCAATGTTGGCGATTTAGGCTTCTTCAAATCAAATCGATTCAAAATCATCATATCGACCCTGAATCGCCAAAATGAAGTCCCTCAACGCATAGCACGACATGAAAAACGCGCTAATAGGAATCGCCGCATAAGCCACTTTCACCTGCATCCAGGGAATGGACTGCATGTAAGCATGAGCACGCATTACCCATACCCAACCGTAGTAACAAATCAGAACGTACGTAAGAAGTTCAATCACACAGACAATGGCTCGGCAGATTTTTCCGACTTTGCCTTCTAAACGCTCCGTCATCACTTCGACCACAAAATGGTTTCTCGTGCGCACCAATTCCTGGGCACCCAAAAAAATCATCCAAATCAGGCAAATCTGAATCCAATCATCCGTCTGAGTAAAGTTGTAGATGGGGACAAAGCGCACAAAAACGTTTGCCAAAAACATGACGACGATCGCCCCTAGGGCAACAACGCAAATGAGACGCGTGATACGGCTTACCCAATGATCAATGGTTTTTAAAATTCTCAGCATCTCATCACCCCACAATACCGGCCAAGCCTAAAGACAATCCCGGAATAAAGGCCACAGCCATCGCCATCAAAATCATAATCACCACATAGCCCACAGACTTCTTGGCAATCTCCATGACCTTCTCGCCGGTAATCGAGGCCATGACGTATAGATTAAGTCCCACGGGTGGCGTAAGTACCCCAACGGCCAACGCGATGCACATCACAATACCCAATTGAATCAAATCGTAGTTAAAGTTCTTGGCAATCGGCACAAAAATCGGCACTGTAATGAGCAAAATGGCCGTGCCTTCCATAAAGCAGCCCATGATCACCAAAATCAGAATAATGATCAAAAGGATAAGGGCAAATGAGGAAAACGTGGATGAGACAAAAGCGATGGTTTGCTGAGGAATACGGGTATACAAGAGCACATACTGGAAAAATCCGGCTGTTGCGATCACAAACATGACCTTCGCGGTTTGCTCAACGGTATTCCAAAGAATGGAAGGCAGGTCTGAAAGCTTTAATGTCTTAAAAACAAAAAGCCCGAGGATAAAGACATAAAAGGAAGCGACAGCGGCAGCTTCGGTGGCGGTAAAAAGACCGGCAAACATACCGCCGATCACAATGACCGGTGTCAGAAGTGACCAAAAAGCATCCTTAAAACCCGTCCTGCGCTCACTCCAGGAGGCTTTGGGTGTGACCGTATAGCCTTCCTTTTTACACACATAGGAAGACCAAAGCATAAAAGCCAACCCTAACAAAACGCCCGGAACGGCGCCCGCGGCAAAAAGCGCGTTGACACTGGTTTGCGTAAGGCCCGCAAATAAGATGAGTGTAATAGATGGCGGAATAATCGGACCCAGTGCGCCACCCGCGGCAATGGTGGCGCAGCTAAAAGCGCGATCGTAACCTGATTTGGTCATCTCGGCGATGGCGATCATGCCGATGCCGGCCGCGCAAGCAGCGGCAGAACCTGACATCGCTGCCATCACGATACAGGCCACAATGGCGGCATTGGACAAACCGCCCGCTTTATGACCCAAACAGACACGACCGAAACCGAAAAGGCTTTTGGAGATACCGCCCACACTCATGAGGTTACCCATGAGCAGGAAAAACGGAATAGACATCAAGGTGATGCCCGAGACTTGGGAGAACATGCGCTGAGGCACAAGAAAGAGCCTTGCCATGTCGCCTCCTGCCATTAAAAAAGTAGCAATGGAAGCAAAACCCATTGTGACGGCCGTTGTCACCCCCAATAAAAGGAGTACCAGCACGCCCGCAAAAATCGCAAACATCACCATGGTTTAAATACCTTTCTTATTCTGTCGCTTTAACGGCGTTTAAGACGTCCTGCATAGCGTCTTTACCAGCCAGTTCTGCCACTTTTTCATACGCAGGCGCCATCTTTTCAATAAACGATTGACGGTCTGGATAGGTGACATTCATCCCTTTTTTCTTCAGCTCTTCAACCACGGTGCTTTCACCTTCGCTAATCATCTTGCGCGTGAGATTTTGAGCATTAATCGCTTCTTCTTTCAGGATGGTTTGCTGTTCCTTGGGCAAACCGTCATAAACGGTCTTATTGATCAAAAGAACCTGACAATCAAAATAGTGATTGGTCATCGCAAGCTGATTCTGCGTTTCATAGAGGCTATCGGCCAGAATGGTGAAGACCGGGTTTTCTTCACCGACCACCACGCCTTGCTTGAGCGACGTGTAGAGTTCAGAGTAGGCGATGCTTTGCGTGTTGGCGCCGATCGCGTCAAAAGCGGCCAAAAGACCCGTGGCGGGCGGCACGCGGATTTTCACGCCTTTTAGGTCTTCTGCCTTATTAACAACAACGTTTTGGGTGGTTGTCTGACGGAACCCATAATCAAACATGGATAAACCCATGGCATCGTAGGAAGCCAAACCTTTATTCATCCAGGGCATCACAAAGTTGTCAATGACCTGATGGGCCTGATCGTAGCTCTTAAATAAGAAAGGAGCCGTCATGGCGTTGAGCTTTTTATCGTACATAGCCATGTTGCCCAACGAAACCACTGCCATATCCAAGGCGCTCATTGTCACCTGCTCGGCAAGAGCCGGTTGATCGCCCAGTTCCCCGGAAGGATAAACCTCAACCTTTAATTCCCCTTTGGTTCGGCTTTCCACATTCTGAGCAAACTGAAGGGCGGCCGCGTGATGGGCGTGACTGGTGGCAGCTGTATGCGCCAGGCGAATAGTTTGAGCGGCTTGCGCCGAAAAACTTGCCGCGATAAGACAAGCGCCTGCGACAAACATAGCTTTAACAGCGGTTTGCATAATGGAGATCCTCCGGGGGTGAAAAAGAAATATCAATTTCTAAGTATAACGGGCTTAAGCGTCGATTATTCTTTCTCTTAGAAGAAATCCTGATGAGGCGTGGACAATCTTCTGTTCAGATCACCACTCTGTTGTCATTGGCTCATCTTTTTTTACTGCTATTTTGATTTCCAAACCTAAAACACTGAGCCAACGCATCAACTGTCCGATACTGATATTTTCCGGATGGTTTTCCAAAAACGAAATCCTAGACTGACAAATTTGAGTTCGTTCAGCCAGCTCTTTCTGGGAAATGTTTTGAGATTTCCGGTAATCCTTTAAAAGACTTCCTAATTGATTCGTGAGATAGATCCGAGTTTCTAGCATTGAAAAAATATCTCCATTTGCGATATTTTGGTATTATCGCAAAAAGAGATAATTAATAAATATCTTAAATACAGATTTTTTCTTCCTAAGCTTGTTAAATTTCTTTCACGCCGTTAGGAGCTGCCAGTTGTCGATTTCCTTCCAAGTTAAGGAATACGTTCTCTCTCATTTTGTACCCCTGCTCGCTCTTTGTCTGGGCTTGGATCCTGGTTTAAAAAGATCTATTTCTTCTTCAATCTGAAACAACAAATCAAAATCCTGTGCACGATTCAAACTAATGGCTAAACGCACTAGACTCTTTAAGGAAATTTCTCCTTTGGACTCAAAACGCCGGAGTGACCCCAACGAAACGCCTGAGCGCTCTGCCAATTGTTCTTGGGACACATTCTGGTCCAGACGAATTCTTTTTAGTCTATCTGCAATACCAAGACGAATATCAAGAGGAGAAATGAGATTATTAATTAAGCTCATTTTAGTAGTTAATGCTATTTATTATCGATTATCGCTAATATTTTAATTGTTAAAGATCTTGATTTCAAAGCGAAACAGACCTGCTATTTTCAATTCAACTTTCCGCCTTTTTGAATTTTTATCCGATTTTGCACTTCCGTTCTGAAATGCCAAAGGAAATACCCGCACACAAAGAAGGACAATACTTCAGCAATGGGTTGAGCTGATTGAACACCCAGCAAACCGATCTGACCGGGCAATATCAAAATAAGCGGCAGGAAAAAAAGACCTTGTCTGGTGGCTGCCAATAATGTACCAACGGCCGTTCGGCCTATCACCTGAAAAGCCATGTTGCCGATCACATTCACCGGAACAATAATCGCCACCGAACACTGAAGTCGAAGGGCCAAGACCCCCACATTCATCACATCCGGGTCGTTTACCTCAAAAAAGCCAACCACCTCTTCGGCAAAAATGAAACCCAAAAGGCCAAGCGCCACCATCAGCACCGTTCCCATCGCAATGGTGACATCCAACGCCGTTTTCACGCGGTCAAAAAGCTTTGCTCCCCAGTTGTAACCCAACACGGGCTGAAAGCCCTGCCCTAGTCCAATCAAAAAGGCGTTCGTCATCATCATGACCTGGCCCACAATACTCATTGCGGCAACCCCGGCATCTCCATAGCGGCCGGCCATCAGATTTAAAACGGAAGCGGCCACGGCTCCCAACGAATTTCGAGTAAGAGAAGGCAAACCGTTTTTAAAAATAGAAAAGTAAATGGTCGCCTCTTTAGAAATAAAAGAACAGTGAATCTGAAGCGACCCTTTTCCCCTCAGGTAATGCGACAAAAGGATCGTAAATGAAATGATTTGACACAAAGCATTGGCCCAGGCGGCGCCTGCAATTCCCCAATCAAAAACAAAAATGAAAATGGGGGCAACACCGATATTGAGCACTCCCCCGGCACCCAACCCCATCATGCCAACGATAGCCAAGCCTTCAGAGCGCAAAAGGTTATTGAGTGTGTAGGAAGCGGCCATAAAAGGGCAGGCCAACAAAATGATCTGAGCGTAGGTGCTCGCGTAAGGCAAAATGGTGGCGGTCGCACCCATCCAGGATAAAAGCCACTCCAATACCGCCCAAGCGGTCAACGCAAAAAGCGAAGAGAAAAGAAGGGAGAGAAAAAGACCGGAAGAGGCAAGTGTATTGGCGTGAACGTAAGCCTTAGCACCCAAAAGGCGGGAAGTTTGCGCCGCACACCCTTGACCGATCATGATACCAATGGCTTGAATAATCGTCTGAAGGGCAAAAATAACCCCCATGGCCCCCACGGCAGACGTTCCTAAATAAGAAACATAGTAAGTGGAAGCCGTCATGTAGAGTGCCGTCACGAGCATTGATAGCATCGTTGGAACACCCAACTTCAAAACCAATGGCGCCACCGCCTCTTCGGTCATTTTCCGATAGGTACGATTAGCATCATTGGTTGTGGGAGCTGGTACTTCTTTGACCACAGTCTTGAAATTTCAAAATATTGACATCTCGGTTCATGCAGTTAAGCACTTATTGTTATCTTAACCTTTTAAGAAAAATCAGAATCGAACCGAAACGGTTTGAAACCAAATCAACAAAAAAAATCTAATAAAAAATCTAATAAAAAAACACCGAAATCTAATAATCTGATATTAGATTATTAGATTTTTAGCACAAACATGACAATATCGTTATTAACACAGTGTTAACATAATCCTAACACTGTTAGCATTGTTAGGATTACATTTCCCCTTTATTAACAATAAGATAGAAAGCAATTTGCTAACTTACCGGCAAAAAATGACTCAATCCGACTGTGTCAGAAAACAAATTCGAATTGCTCTAAAAATCACAAACCAACCAGTGTATTTTCCATCAAAAGCGTCCGATCAATCTCGCACTGTGTCAATGTCTCAAAACCCAGCATGCCATCTTCTTTTTCTACGCAAACGAGCATGTTTTCGATACGAATGCCCCACTCACCGGGACGATAAATACCGGGTTCATCGCTAGTGACCATACCGGGTTCAAAAGGCGTCAGCGTTCCTTCACGCTCACGGGGTGAAATGCTGGGAGGCGTTTCATGGACATTAAGCGTCAACCCAATACCGTGGCCTGTTCCATGACCGAAATCGGCACCGATTGCCTGTATCGGAGCACGAGCCACTCGATCCAATTCAACGCCGTTTGTTCCGGGTTTAAACGTTGCTTCTGAAAGGGTTTTCATCGCTAAAAAGACGGCGGTGTAGTCTCTCTTTAAGCGTTGCAGTTTTTCTTGGGGGTAGTCTTTTGGATCGCCTAAAAACCAAACACGCGTCGTGTCCGTTGTCCCGCGATCGTAGTGTGCTCCGGAATCCACCAACAGTATGCAAGGCGGTACGATCTGCGCTCCTTTGCCCTCTTCGGGTTCATAGTGAGGAAGCGCCGCATTGGCATCGACCGCGGCGATTGTCCCGAAACTTTCACCGATAAAGCCCTCGATGGCCGAGCGCTTTTGATGCAAAATGTCCACGGCATCATTTTCGGTCAGTTTTTCCCCATTAGCCAACCGCGCCTTAAGTTCATCAATAAAAGCTTGAAGAGCCTCTCCGTCAGCTTTCATGACTTCCTTTAGCCCCGCTATTTCTTCTTTTGTCTTTACCGACTTCCATAACGAAACGGGATGTTTAACAGGCACCCATGCGTTCTTAATTTGACTATAAAGCTTGGCATTAAGATCGTTTTCCCGGGCAAGAACCTTACCGTCTTGACCGATAAAACCCTTAATGGTTTTTTCCAGCAATGCATAAGGCGCAATCGTCCAACCGGCTTCTTTTAAGTGTTGGGCAACTCGGTCATCAAGGATCTCATCGTGCAGAAAAAGTGTTGCGCTCTCGGGCATAACCAAAGCCCAACTTAAAAACACGGGGTTAAAAGCAATATCTGATCCCCGTAAGTTGGTTAACCAGGCGATGTCATCAAGCTTGGTTAAAAGTAGTGCTGACGGCGATCCTTGAGTGTCAACGGACTCAATATATTCTTGAAGCCGTTTGCGCTTATCCGCTGCAGAAACAGAACTGGCATGGTGTATATAAAGCGGAAAAACATCTCGCTTGGGTCTGTCAGGCCACTGCTTCGTGATCGCTTCATCGGAAAAATCAATCACCTTGGTGACACTTTCTTGTATTTTTTTATAGCGCTCCAAAGGCAATGTCTCAAGGGGCAAAGCCAATACCGTGGACTTTTTAGCATTAACTTCAGAAAGCCACTCGGCAACGCTCGGAACACCTTTTTCCCCGTCTCGCATTAAGACGATACCGGAATTTAAAAGCTGACGCTCGGCCTGCTCCCAGTACCGAGAATCCGTCCACAAAAAAGCTTCATCAGCGGTAACGAGAAGCTCGGCATTTGACCCTGTAAAACCGGACAGAAAAGACAAAAACTGATCGGTTTTTTGAATGTATTCGGACAGATGCGCGTCAGAGAGCGTGCAGTAAAAAGCGTCCGCACCCATCGTTTTAATCGCCGAGCGCAGAGATAACAATCGACTTTTGATTTCAGACATCAGTAAGCCTTTCGGACGGTAATGGATACGTCAGAGGCAAACATTTCGTTGATTTTCACCTCTTCGCCCATGTGAACACTTTCCAGGCGCCAGCCCGCATCACGCAGTTCGTTGAGCGTGGCCGAGATTTCAAGATCGGGACAATTAAAAGGAACAACACTTAACACATCACTGCCCTGCACGGGGTTCACCGCCGTGCAGACCGTACGATTTCCCAACGGAGCATCCAAAAGCGGATCCGAGGGGCCGTTCGTGCAACCGGTTAACGCAAGTGATAAAGCAATAATGAAAAGTGTTTTACGCATAAGAAGAATCAATTCAATAACGTTGCTATTTTAAAGAGTTTTTCGTTATTCAAACTCAGGCAATATGTAATCAAACGAATCCTTGCCCCCTGACGGTTTTCTGTCTCTTTTTTCTTTAGCCTTATCCTGGGCTTTGTCGAAACGTTTAATGGGTGCGCGTCTTGACTTCAAGACGGGCTTTTTGTCCTTAAACGGTTGAGCTGAATGTTCTTTTAACTTTTTCTTTTCATCAATTGTTTCAAAGAAATCTTCGAACGTCTCAGACGTCACCACTTCCAATTTTTTCTTTAACAGTTTTTCAATGGCGCTTAACCGGTAGCTATCTTTGTCACTTGCAAACGAGTAGGCTAAACCCTCAGCTCCTGCCCGTCCCGTGCGGCCAATGCGGTGGATGTAGTCATGGGGATCAAGCGGAAGATCATAATTCACAACAACCGGCAATTCTTTAATATCAAGCCCACGAGAAGCCAAATCCGTTGCCACCAACACTCTTAAGTGACGGTCTTTAAAAGACTGAAAAATCTTAAGTCTTGCCGCCTGTGTTTTATCGCCATGCAGCGCATCAACCGTAAATCCGTCCTTTTTCAGACTATCGGCTAAAAAAGCCGCCGTGCGCTTTTGACGGGTAAAGACAAGCACCTGCTCAAGCGCATTATCAACAATCAAATCACGAAGAAAAAGGGGCTTTTCAGACTCAGGTACCCGATAGACAATTTGACGGATACTGGCCACATCCCGGTTGGCATTAATTTCCACCAACACCGGTTTTGACAAAAGCTTCTGCGCAAGAAGATGAATCTCATCAGAAAGTGTTGCAGAGAATAGTAAAGACTGACGCTTGGCGGGACACAATGAGAGAATCTTCTTGATATCGGGTAAAAATCCCATGTCAAGCATTCGATCTGCTTCATCCAGCACGAGATAACGAATGCCCGACAAGTCAATTGACTTTTGTCTGACGTGATCCAAAAGCCTGCCCGGCGTTGCCACGACAACTTCCGGACGCTCCATGAGTTTTTCTTTTTGCCCGAGGATACTGACGCCACCGATTAAAAGCGCGCCAGATAAAGAAAGGCTCGGGGCGAAAATCTCAACATTTTGGAATAGCTGCAAGGCCAGCTCTCGCGTCGGCGCCAAAATTAAGGCGGCAGGACTTTGCAAAGCAGGCTTTTTCCCGATCGAATCCAAAATAGGCAGTAAAAAAGCTCCGGTTTTCCCGCTTCCGGTTTGAGCAATAGCCAGAAGATCTCGGCCTTGAAGTATTGCCGGCAGCGTTTTCTGCTGAATCATCGTCGGCTCGTGCCAACCGTGTATGTGGGTCTTTTTGGCTAAAAGAGCAGACAACCCCAATTCAATAAACTTATTCATGGCGCAATTCCTCGCCTTTCAAGTACCGGCTTCGCAACTGCCCGCATCCCCCTTCAACGTCTTGCGCGGCTGAGTGCCTGAATTTCGCAAGAATACGGGACGTTTTCAGATACCGAGCCATTTCTTGGCAACGGGACCACTCAGGTCTTTGAAAAGGACTGTTTTTGACGGCATTGACCGGAATGAAATTCATCAGCGCATATTTTCCCAGCAAAAGCCTCGCGATATTCTCCAGCTCATCGTCCCCATCATTGACGCCTTTCATTAAAGTCCATTGATACTGAATGGGATAGCCCGTTGCACGCGCATAATCTTCTGCCTGATTAACAAGCGCTTCAATCGTAATTTTTCCTGCGCGCGGCAACAACTTTTTGCGTTTATCCTCAAAAGTCGTGTGCAGCGAAATAGCCAAAGCTGGTTTAACCGGAAAATCTTTTAACGCGTCAAACACACGCTGATCACCAACAGTGGAAAGCACCAAATTTTTGTGTGGAATTTGACTGTACGTTCCCAAGAAGTAAATGGCAGAGAGCACATTTTTTAAATTGTGTGAAGGCTCACCCATTCCCATAAAAACCACTTTGCGCAAATCAGGACGCATCCTTCTGGCAACCATCACCTGAGCGACAATTTCCAAGTCTGAAAGTTGCCGGATAAGGCCTGACTGCCCAGTCATGCAAAACACGCACCCCACAGCGCAGCCTACTTGAGAAGACACGCAAAGCCCTTCTCTGGGTAAAAGAACACTTTCAATCGTCTGCCCATCCTGAAGACGGAAAAGAAGTTTCAGCGATTGCTCTTCTTGGGCCTGATGGCTTTCAACAACCGTGAGAATACTGTCTAACTTGGATCTGATTGCCGGTAATGCTTTACGCAATTCTTTAGGAAACTTCGGATCCTCCCCGGCAGGCCAAGGCACCACACCGAAAAGGGCGCGGTAAAGATGTCCATAATGAACAGGTTTGGCTCCGAGCCCTATAAGCTCTTGATGCAGTGTCTCTAGCGTCATGTGAAAAATGGGCGTTGAATTATTTCAACGCCCATTTTATAGGAATTGCCGCAAGCTTCAGAAATTAGAGCTTGTAGTACATTTCGAATTCAATCGGAGCGGTGGCCAAGCGGAAACGTTCCACTTCCTTCGCTTTGAGCCCGATATAAGCCTCAATCATGTCTTCGGAGAAGACACCGCCACGGGTTAAGAACTCGTGATCGTTGGCGAGCGCGTTCAACGCTTCATCGAGCGAAGCGCAAACGGTCGGGATCTTAGCATTTTCTTCAGGCGGCAAATCGTAGAGATTCTTATCGGCGGCTTCACCCGGATGAATCTTATTCATAATGCCGTCAAGACCTGCCATAAGAAGCGCAGCAAAGCACAAGTAGGGATTAGCCATCGGATCCGGGAAACGCACTTCAATACGGCGGGCCTTGTCGCTTGCCGTGTGCGGAATACGGATCGAAGCCGAGCGGTTGCGGGCGGAATAGGCCAGCTTCACCGGAGCTTCAAAACCCGGAACCAAACGCTTGTAGGAGTTAGTTGACGGGTTGGTAATGGCGTTTAAGGCCTTCGCGTGCTTGATAACACCGCCGATGTAGTAAAGCGCTATGTCACTTAACCCTGCATAGCCATTGCCGGCAAAAAGGTTCTTGCCGTCTTTCCAAATAGATTGGTGGACGTGCATGCCGGAACCGGCGCTGCCCACAACGGGCTTGGGCATAAAGGTTGCGGTCTTGCCGTAAGCGGCAGCCACATTCCAAATCGTGTACTTCACGATTTGAGTCCAGTCAGCGCGCTTCACGAGCGTGTTAAAACGAGTACCGATTTCGCACTGACCGGCGCCCACTTCGTGGTGCTGCACTTCAGTGGGAACACCTTGTTGTTCCATCAAAAGGCACATCTCAGAGCGCATGTCTTGGAAAGAGTCAATCGGAGGCACGGGGAAGTAGCCGCCTTGATGACCCGGACGATGACCGAGATTACCCTGTTCGTAATCGATCTTTGAAGCCCAACCGGCTTCATCCGAACCAATCTTAAAAAAAGCGTGTTCCGGGTCGGTGCCCCAAACAATGGAATCAAAGATATGAAATTCGGGTTCCGGGCCGAAGAAAGCCATGTCACCGATACCGGTTGACTTCAAGTAGGCTTCTGCGCGTTTGGCAATTGAGCGCGGATCGCGATTATAACCTTTACCCGTAGCCGGGTCAGTTGCGTCACACGTCAAAATCAAGGTGCTTTCTTCACGGAAGGGATCCAAGCGGGCGCTGTCAGGATCAGCGATCAAAATCATGTCGCTTGCTTCAATACCTTTCCAACCTGCCATGGAGGAGCCATCAAAGGGCTGGCCTTCTTCGAACCAGTCTTCATCCACCGCGCGAGCAGGAATACTCACGTGCTGCTCCTTACCCTTCATATCCGTAAAGCGAAGATCGACGAATTTAACATCATTGTCCTGAATCATTTGCAGGACTTTATCAATGCTGGCCATGTGTGAGGCTCCTCTAAACTAAACAGGAGTGATTTTAATGATAAAAGCTTGGGGATTGGAATGTTTTACAGGAATTTTTACTTCTTATTAATTGATTGGACTTAGATGTACATGACCGCAGTAACACTCGGTACAACGTTAATTCTTACAGCACTTAAGCAAGTCTTCTTTTAATTTTTTTGCTTGGTTAGCGTGAAAACGACTTAAATGATTAATCTTTCCCATAGCAGAAAGAAACTCCGGATCTTGTTTACTTAACCTATCGCCTCTATTCACTTGAAGGTTATGTACAGTAGCTCGGAGTTTTCTTCTATATTCCCTAGGCAACGTCGGCTTATTTCCATTAACTACCTGCCCCATAATCTCCATCCTCTGTGAAGCAGTAGAACATTGATGTTTAGATCGCTGAGGCGTAAAACCTGCTCTCAAAAGCATTCCATAAAGTCTATTTATAACGGCTGTCTTTCCCTCTTTTGAAAGAATTCCATGAGAAGATACACATATGTCATCAATATATCTGGTGTAAATTAACCCCTGACCTTTACACCAGTTATAAAATTCTGCCTCGTATTGAAACAGAACCAGATTGGCTAGACAAACACTTGTTTGAGTACCTTGAGGAAGATGTCCGTCATAAGTAGTTAATTGAGTAAGAAGTGATGCGACCTCATCGCTAAATTTAAAAAAATGAGTCCATATTTGTTTGACTTGGTCGGCAGTAATTGATGGAAAAAAGTTTTTTATATCTTCCTGAATCAAAATTTTTGAGTTGCAGTGCCTTCTAGCATTAAGGAGGAAATCTCGATTTCTAATACCGCCTGTTAAATAGTGTGGCATCTGAACTTTATCCAATAAATTCTGCTTTATCGATGTCTGTATACCTTTTAAAGGTTCTAATACAATCACGATGTCACGTTTTTTCCCATTCTTTTTTAAGGTTTGTGATTCTTTATAGTAACTTTCAGGAAAAAGAGCAACTTCCCGAACTTGTATTTCTGCTTTATTAAGCGCTGCACATAAGGCGCTAATCGTCCCTATTCTTTGGTGCGGATAAAGCGGTTTTATCATTGGGTTATTTCGTAGCTTGAATTAAATCTAAAATAATCTTCGAAATAGCTTGCTTAAATTCTGGACTCTCATCTTTTAGATCATCCTCTTCAGCAGCCAAGTAAGTCAAAATAGGAATCGGAATAGCTAGAACTTTAGAAATTCGACTTAGAAGAGACAAACTCACCTCTCGTTTGCCAGTTTCAATCATTGAGATCATGGAAGCAGTCAAACCAACTGATTTTGCAAGATCTGCTTGCGAGAGATTTTTTTGTACTCTGCATAAACGAATTGCTTTTCCAATATTCATAGTTATCTCTTTCATGAAATTGGGCTTGTGTGCCTTGGCTCATTATTCGTTCCCTATAAGTTTTTTTAAAGCATCAGAGATAAAGTCTTTTGCTACCCCGGAACCTATAATCAACAACGCTTTAGATGCAAAGCCTTTGAGGTCTGATTCCTCATGAGACTTCGACAACTTATTTAGTCTGTCAATTATCTCATCAAATTTTGCCAATTCACTTGCGCTTAATCGGTCGTGTATCTCATTACGAATAGTTTCCATTTCAGCAATGAGGTTCTTTATTTTTTTCATATGGATTTCTCTTCTTTAGTGAACCTGCAACATCGCAGGAGTCCGTAGAGTGCGAGGTAGCTGAAATGAAACCGATAAGCGCCAAGCCCAAAGTCAAACGCGCCCAGCGGAGTCCGTCCTTGTATTCCGATGTCGTTTACACATCGTCCTCAGATTTCTTCTCACATGGGGCAGGTACATCTCTCTTTGGGAAACCAAGAAGCGGTCTGTTTCCAGACAATAAGCAGCCACTCTCTTCCATATTTTTTAAAGAACTACACTTGAGCGAATCGCTCAATCGCAAATGGCATTGTATAGAAAATTTCGAATTTGTCAATATTATTAACTATTAGTTAATTCAATAATGTTACGAGTTAAGTCACCAGACAATATTTATCTTCTCCACATCACCGAAAACGAAACAACATAACAACCGTTTCCAAACGAAAGAATCAGAGAACCGGCATACAAAACGATCCTCTTAAATTTAAGTTTGGATTGTTTTGCCTTACTCCAGATGCCTGATATCCTCTTGTTGAATCGACTGACCGACCTTAACTTCTATTCCCTACATTTCACTTTTTTAATTCGTCACAATGAAATCGATCCCTGTATGAGACGTTCGGTAATACTCAATCGATTTGAAATATTTGCATTCTCATCAATAGTTGTTTTCCCACACTGGCAAGTACCAACAACAGCGAGTCTCTACGTCTTAAGGATGGATTGAAGAAAGTTTAATGCCCAACGAGAAACCATCATAAAGCCAATAATTAGATTAAATAACTATCTCTAATTGATTAAAAATACTTTAACAATTCATATAGTAGACTTTTAACAAATTTGATAATGGAGCGATTATGTAATTGAAAATAAATAACTTTTTAGAATAACAAAATAAAGATTATTATCGGACCCAAAATCGTTAAAACACAATTAATTAAAGCCTTTACGAATGCGTTTCCCAAAATAACGAATCACTTTAAAAACAAAAGCTTTGTAGACAGCCCAATCGTTCACGATTAATAAATTGCGAACAAGAACATAAATCCCCGTCCAACGCCTGCCCGCAAAAGCCTCATACACCAGATGGTTCGCGCTTTTCCTCGCAAAGCCTTCTCGGTACTGAGAATAGAGGTTTCTAACTTTTAATTCATGCTTTAAGTGATTTATCGCCTGGACAATATCTTTGGTTCGCTTATATCGGTAAGAAGAAATAGATGAACCGGTTTGAGTGCGGTAATACACTAACGGTTCCCGAATAACGGATATTTTGTTTGCGCACGCAAGCGAGGCAAACACAAAACTCCAGTCATTGCACGATGGAATTTCTTGAAATAAAAGTCTATTTTGCTTTAGGAAAGCAGTTCCGTAAACCTTCACCCAAGTGTTGGGAGTAAACAGATCAAAAACAAGTTCGGTCTTTTCAATTTTTTGTTTACCTGTTTCAGGAATAACCGATCGCGTTTGCTCGCCGGTTTGCTGGTTATAAACGAAAAACTCACAAACCGCGACATCTGATTGATCCTTTGTTATCTGATCAATCATTGTCTTGAAAAAGTCTTCTTTAAACCAGTCATCACTATCTAAGAAAATAATGTACTGCCCTTTTGCATGAGAGAAGCCCACGTTGCGGGTGCTCCCCGCCCCTTTGTGATGTTGTCGGACTAAATGAATGCGGACGTCTATTTCCTGAAAGGTCTGAATAATTTGAACAGAATCATCCGTTGAACCGTCATCAACCATGATGAGCTCAAAGTCAGAAAACGTCTGATGCAATACGGAATCAAGAAAAGGCGTTAAATAGGCTGAACCGTTGTAAACCGGTGAGACAACCGAGAGAGAAACGGATGGGTTATCAGCCTTGTCCATTACAGGATTCCTTTGCGAATTGAAAAAATCTGATCCTAATTATTCCTGAAAAGATCACGTGTGAGGACTTTAGATCTTATATCCCCAAGCTCTTCATTAAAGCGATTTGCAATAATCAGATCACATTGATCTTTAAATGCTTTGAGATTCTTTTCAAACACTAAGAAACGAAAAGCCTCTTCGTTTTCATAGGCAGGATCGTATACAAAGACTCGTACACCGGCTGCTTGAAGTTCTTGGATAATGTCAAAGATGGCAGATGACCGACAATTATCTGATCCCCGCTTCATGGCTAATTTATAGACGCCGACGATCTTAGGATAGTGTCTCAAGATTTCGGAGACCACAAAGTGCTTTCGGGTTTTATTGGATTCAATCACAGCAGAGATTAAGTTCTGCGGCACTTTTTTGTAGTTGGCTAAGAGCTGCTTAGTATCTTTAGGCAAACAGTATCCGCCATAGCCAAAAGAAGGATTGCAGTAGTGCGTCCCGATTCGGGGATCTAAGCCCACGCCTTCAATAATTTTTTGACTGTCTAAATCGTTTTCCCACGCATAACTATCCAGTTCATTAAAGAAAGCCACTCTCATCGCCAAGTACGTATTGGCAAATAACTTAATCGCTTCCGCTTCAGTGGGTTTTGTATAAAGAACCGGAACATCCTTTTTAATCGCCCCTTCAATCATTAATTGGGCAAAGGGCTCCCCTTTTTCTCGTGAACCGCCAATCACAATTCTTGAAGGGTACAAATTGTCGTAAAGCGCCTGACCCTCTCTTAAAAACTCAGGCACAAAAAGAATGTTCTTGTAACCTTTATTGATTAAATTTTCGGTAAAGCCAACGGGAACGGTAGATTTGATAATGATGGTTGTATCCGGTGAAATCTCGGAGACTTTTTCTATAACGTCCTCAACGGAAGAGGTATCAAAACTATTGGTTTGGTCGTTATAGTCTGTGGGGGTAGCAATTAAAACAAAGTCTGCATCCTCGCAGGCTGATTGAAGATTTAACGTGGCAGAAAGCTTGATCTTATGGTGTTTCAGATATTCCTCAATTAAAGGTTCCGCAATAGGGCTTTGTCTTGAATTAATCAGATTGACTTTTTCTTCAACGATATCAACCAGCACAACCTCGTTTTTTTGAGCCAAAACGATGGCGTTGCTTAAACCCACGTAACCGATACCGATGACTGCGATTTTCATACTCGATCCTGATTTACCAGATGGTTAATTGGTTTCTTTTTAACAATCTAGAGTTCTTCATCAAGCATTTGTCTGCGATTACGCACTCTTCTCAATAGACGCACATAAAGAATGATTAGGCCCGCCATGGTAATGATCCAACTTAAGGGATAGACCATCATGAGGGTTTCATAGGTGGGAGTCAATGGGAAAACTGTATACACCCAAATTAAACGCACAGAACACACCACAACCAACGTAACCATAGCAGGCGGCATGGAATAGCCGTAACCACGCATACTGCCTGAGAGCGTATCCATCACCACGCTGATTGGCTGCGGTACCAGAACCCACAAAATACGAATCATACCGAGCGCAATCACTTCGTCGCTTGAAGTAAAGATTCCCAGTAATTCATGACTGAATATCAAAACCCCAATCGTGAGCAAAATGGTTGCACACATATTAAGTCCCATCGTCACCCACATCACGCGCGAGCAGCGATCAAGGTTTCTTGCTCCGTAGTTTTGACTTACAAAGGTGGTTGCTGACAGAGCAAACGCATTGATAAAGCAATAGACGCTGTTTTCAATCGTGAAGGCCGCAACGGACCCGGCCATGGCCTCCGGTCCCAAACTGTTAATCGCCGATTGAATCACTAAGTTTGAGAGCGCATACACGGCGCCTTGGACACCGGCAGGCAGCCCGATGCGGACAATACTTTTAAGCGCTACAACATCTGCTTTGAATAACTGAGAGACTTCAAGCTTAAGTGGGCCGTCTAAGTGCGTGAGCTTCACAAACAAAATAACGGCTGACAATAAATTGGCTAAGACGGTTGCCAGGGCAACACCTGCCACGCCCCAATCTAAGACGAGGACCGCAAATAAGTTGCCGCCGATATTGAAAAGACTTGCCACGAGCAATGCCCAAAGCGGAGTCTGTGTATCCCCCTGACTGCGAAAAACGGCTGCTAAAAAGTTATAGACCGCGATAAAGGGCATACCCAATAAGTACACACGCAGATAAATGAGTGCATAGTCCCGCACTTCGTTTGGCACATCAAGCCAATCCATGGCGGAATTCGCAAAGAGCTGCCCGATAATAAGCGCAATGATGCCGAAAACAACAGCTGTGACAAAGGAAGTTCTGACAGCTTCACTGGCTTTGCGGTCGTTTTTCATCCCCAAGGCACGAGCCACAACCACATTGACACCAATGGATAGCCCCATGCAAAAGCTGATGATGAGACCAAAAACGGGAACATTGTTGCCGACGGCAGCGACTGCCAAGTCTGAGACAAAGCGGCCTAAAACCGCAACGTCGGCGGCGTTATAGAGCTGCTGCAGCAAACCGGTCAAAGCCAAGGGCAAGGCAAAGACAATCATCTTGTCCCAAAGGCTGCCTTCGAGCATGTTGATTTTCTTAGTGGCGCTCATAGTGCATCAACCCAGCTTGTTAAAAGTGTCAGGATGATTGCGTTAGTTAGCCTTATTGGCTATCAGGACGCATCAGGGCTACACGATTGATTCTACGCTCAATGTCATTAACAAAAATCCACTTAAATCAAGCAATAGATACAGTTTTAAGGCAATTTTTTGGCTTATTGGCAACTGAATTCCATCTTTGAAAAGTTCGATTCATTATGCGGACACCTGTTTAATAAAATCTATCAATATTTCACAAATATGGATAACCAATTGTTCTAACCACTGATAAGCACATCTTCAAACATTGAGTTTTCAAATCCAAAGTGACATCTCGAGTTTAATTTCTGAATTTATACCTCACCCACCTCATCTATTAATATAGGTTATTAATACCTGCTAGTGTGTATTGATGTGTACAATCAACCTTGTTGATGACAAAGCAAATAATGAATTATCAACAAACTTGAAGCTAATGGCTGGAAATTTGTCAGAGCCAAAGGTGATCATTGGTACTATCGCAAGGAATGATTCCAGAGACCTACATGTGTCCCTCATCCCAAAAAAGATCTTCCGATTGGAATTGTGAAAGCCATCGAACGACAAACAGGTATTAGATTCAAGTAATGTTGAGTTGGGCCGGAGGAACAAAACCTCCGCTCAACATTGGAGGTCACAGATGAAATATCCGATCGCCATTGAACCGGGTGATAAGTCCCACGCTTATGGCGTTGTTGTACCTGATTTACCCGGTTGTTTTTCAGCTGGAGATACTATTGAGTTAGCCTACGAAAATGCAAAAGAAGCTATCGCCGGTTGGATTGAAATGGAACTCGATGAAGGTCATCCAATCCCCTTGCCATCAAAAATTGAAGATTTGGCAAGACAAGAAGAATTTAAAGGTTGGATTTTTGGTATCGTGGATGTGCCAGAAGAGCTCCTATCTGATAAGGCTCTGCGGGTCAATATTACTTTATCTGCTAGGGTATTGAGACGACTCGATTTCTTAGCGAAAAATTCTGGTGATACCCGATCGGGGTATATCGCCAAAATGGTCATGAATCATTCAACTATTTAATGCAGTTGTATGCAACGACCTTCTGTCGGATACATGGCAGGAGGTCGTAAAAAGTAGATCAAGGTATTCGTGACTTATACATATTGCTTTGATCTTTGTAGTTCTTTGGTAACTGCATCATCTTATGTCTTGTGCAGCGCGAAGTCTGTCAGCAGTTAATTGTTAAGCGATTCGAATGAAATCTACTTGGGATTTATCACACTTTTATATTTAATAAAAACATGAACCGTGACGAATTGGATAAGCAACTGAGCTCATCGATGATAACCAAAGTGACAATGAACTGTATAACTCCTTAGAACTTCAAAATCTCAATAAGCCGGCGAGAAGTTTAAAAATAAAAACTCGCTAATAAGCGTTAAAAAAAATTAAGTGGCATCCCACAAGGCAAACCTACATCCCACCAACATCCACCGCTGTTTTCTAGCCTTCTAGGATTCAATTAAAGGACTTTAACTCCCTTATTTTTTAAACAAATGCCCAGGTTTGTATGACGATGAAGGGAGTTTTTCCCTTGCTTAATAAAATCCCAGGTTTCTTTGTAGTTCCCAGGGACACTAAAAGAAGATTCACAGATGAATTTTAAAAATCCTTTTATGTCATCCTTATATCTCTTTGCAAACAGATGTGCATCGAATTCTTTTTCACTATCGGTACTTATTTGTTTATCGTACAAAACATGATCCAAATTTGAGGACATGTAAAAAACTCTGTAAGGGATTGAAGCAATCTGCTTCGTCACCGACAAGCGACCTAAATTGTTTCTTTTTTGTCCGTTTCTTTTCTCAATGCTAACTTTATTGAAAGTACGAATTTCATCCAAGGAATAAACCGTTCCTGCCAACGATGAATCTTCTATGACGAAGTCATTGTTAATAAATGCGCCATCTGTGTCCGCAATATGAATAATTCCCAAAAAGTCAGACTTTTTGAAATGATAATTTTTCTGGTATTGCTTAACAAATTTATCAACCTCTTTAATGATATTATCGGGCGTCACACCTTTTCTCGTCGTTATATCACCATAAGTCACTTGCACAACGACTTTCTCATTCATAAAAACTTTTTCTAAAGCCAGACCAAGCGCTGCTTCATCTGAAGGACCTTCGACAATCACGAAAATAATGCGTTTGTTCTCTGATTTAGGCATTCTGATCTCCGGCAAAAGCATCCCTCATGGCAAAGGCTATTTCTGCATTACTTGTTGAGTCATAAATATTTTTCTGATCACCGCCAAGTAGGATTTTTCTAAAGTAAAAATCTCTTAAGTTGTTAGTCGTTTTTACTCCTGTCAATCGGGTATAACGATTGGTTGGATCTGTCGTCGTAAATGCAATAAAACTTTTATTAATTGTCTCAAGAGGTCTTAAATTATGGGAGGTAAAAATAAGTTGCCCCTTTCCTTGCTCAGAGATGATCTTCAACAGCTCGCCCAATAAATATTCGAAAATACCGGCATCTAACTCATCAATAGCAACAGTGATACGGGACTGATTGAAAACAGAAATCAGTAATTGAAGTATAGAAATAATTTTTTTAATACCTTCTGACTCACAGTGCAAGGGAATTTCCCTTCCATAACGACGGGAGGTCAGCTGAACATTTACACCTTTGCTGCCATCGTCCATTAACTGAGACCCCAGCCGAACAAAACCTATCGTCATCCCTGGAACAATCTGAGTTAAGACAACATTCATTCCTTTAATTACTTTTTCTATAGTGTCAACCCAAATATCTCTAATCAATGTTGGTTTATCCAAATGGAAAGTCACCATGCCGGTCGTATCGTTATGATTGATATGTAACTCCATAAGACCAAAGCTAGGCAAATTCATATCTTTGGTGCTGATGACAAATAGTTGACTACTTGCATAGAACTTTAAATACGCTAATAAAGTTATCACATCAATGCTAACGTGATAGATTCGTACTTTTAAATATTTTTCTGATTGTTTTTGTATCGCATTAAAAAGTTCCTCAGAAAAAACAAATGACTTCGATAGCTTACTTGTTACTCTTTTAGCTACCAATAATTCGGTTTCTATGTTTTTGTCTGAAGTGACCAGTTCATCGTATTTCGTTTTTGGGCTAAAAGGTACGCTATCTCCGCTAGTATTGATAACTTCCCGAGTCTTAATGACTGCATTGCCTTTAGAAGAATATTTAAAAACTTCATCAAAAATCTCTATGTGATCTGCCGTACCCTGTTCTATTGAATTGCTGGAAACGGATTTGACTGATCGTACCTTAAAAGAATAGGTAACAAGCGTTGATCTATGCTCTGTTTGAATCTCAAACTGAAAAGCTAATTCGGCAAATTCTTTTCCTACAGAAATTAAGTCAGTAAAAGTGGCCGGAACCGCAGTCCCTGACATAACTCGCTTGAGTAAACTCAATGCCTCAATTAATGACGTTTTCCCGGATCCATTTTGACCATAAAGTCCCAACAGACTTGCTTTGGACAAGCCCCTCGGACTGACAAAATCCAGATTTCCTTCTTCAACATTTTTAATGTTTTTTAAAGATACGTTGACCAAACGAATCTCATAGGACGGCAACATTTTTCGATTCCTCTAACGGTCAGTTCAAACTCGCATTTCGATATAAAAAATATCTTTTTAGATAATACTATGCTTTCCAGTTTTAATCAATTTTATGAATTTATGTCATCACGGTCATTTAAATCAAAAGACTTCCCTCAAATTTATCTGCCTGATAACCTATTGCTTTATAAATCTTTTCTCGCTTTAAAAACATTTTTTCCAATCTAGGATCTTGGCAATCACGGTAATCCACCACTCTGACCTCTGTTTTTTGATCACACAAGCGGTGCAGCCGCCCCACATATTGAATCAGAACAGAACGGTCCGAAATAGGCATGGTTAAAAAGAGCGTGTCAAGTTTTGCCTCGTCAAATCCTTCACCAATAAGTTTTCCGGTTGCCAGTAAAACAGCGCCTCCCTGCTCTTTTGAAAAAGATTTGAGCTTGGTTATTTCCTTGGCACGCTCCTTGCTTTTCATAGAACCGTACAAAACGGCTAATTGCTTTATTTCTGAAAGTCCCTTTCGAAGTATTTCCAAATGCTCTCGCCGTTCAGTGATCACTACTGAAAAGCGACCTTCACGATAGGCTTCCAAAACATCACTGAAAATGAAAGCGTTTCGGTTTTGATCCAGAATCAATTCTTTAAAAACATCCTGAATTTTTATCTTTCTCTGCTCGTTAGAAACCAAAGCGGATTTAAATGGAGTAGGTCTAACACAAAGCCTATGCATAAGCGGTTGGCTTTGATTTTCTTTTTTGAGATTCACCCGATACCGAACCGGTCCGCATTGCATATAGACAATCGGCTGATGCCCATTCCGACGCCTCGGTGTTGCCGATAACCCCAAAACATATTTGGCTGTGTAGCGTTTTAAAACAGACTCATATTGCCTCGCTGCAGCATGGTGGCACTCATCAACAATGATCATCCCATAGCGCCCAATCTCCTTTTGCCAGTCTTTTTGGTTCGCCAGTGTTTGAACCATGGCAATATCAACAATACCGGTTGGCTTTACTTTACCGGATGAAATCGTACCGATTGATTCACGGGGCAAATCCAAAAATATTTCCGCGCTTATACGCCACTGGGTAGCTAGCTCCTTACGGTTGGTAATAATCAAAGTAGAAACGCCTCTTTGGGCTAAGGCATACAACCCGATAACAGTCTTACCGAATCCGGTAGAAGCGCATAACACGCCCGTCTCGTTTTTTAACAGTTGATTAGCAACCAAACGTTGCTTAGGTCTGAGAGTGCCCTGAAAACGGACATTTAAACAGGTGCCAAGACTGCGTTTATCAAGAACTTCATAACGAATGTCATGGTCATTAAAAAGACTCGTTGTTTTGTCTGTAAGTCCTCTGGGAATAAAAAGATAGTTTCCTTTTTCCTCATAGCACGTGATAAAGCGTGGGATATTTCTCGTTGAAAAGCGTTTAGCCTGACGCTCAAAAAAGATCGGATTGGGAAAGGATGCCAAACGGCAAAGCGCAGACTTTAATTTGGGAGACAGTTCTCGCTTATCAAAGTAAAGACCGTTTGCTAAAACAATTGTCAATTTCTGAGTTTGAGACTCAGCAATACGTTTCCATTGATCATTATCCGTTTCCGGTTCCCAAGGCTTCATTTCAAAGGGCTGACTCTCATTTGAATGATCTAGGGGTGATGTTTGGTTGCTGAAATCTTTTTCTATCTGCGCTAACTCGTCAATCACTCGATAGATATCCGAGACTGACATTTTTTGAACAGCAGCCAAATACTGCCACTGATCATCAAAAGGTTGAAACTGTCGGTTCACAAAAACACTGTTGCCCTGATAACGGGGTTGTCTTTGCAAGGGCAACGAGATGAGATTTCCGAAACCGCCTTCAGGCAACGTATCTTGATTAGGAATGAGTCGGTCAAACGAAGCCAATGTCACACTTGAATTTTCATTCATAGTAGCTTCAAGCAAAAGTGTTGCCATTTTTCGGGCTACAGAAGCCTTCACAAAATCTTTGAAAAAAAACCAGACGTGCGCGCCATTACCCGAACGACTTCGCTCCAAATAGGCCGGGACATGGTAACGGTCACAAAAAGATAAAAAGCTGAGTGACTCTGTTTGGTAATTGTCGGAGTCGAAATCCACCGCTAAAAGCTTACAGGTGTCATCCGGCATTAAAGGATAAAGCCCTGCAATAAAGGGCTTCCCCTTTTCGTCTTGACCTTGCAGGTGCTTTTTGATGGCTTTTAAATCGAACTGTTCAAAGACTCGATTGGGGCAATCTGAACAACGAATTCTTCCCCTTTGGCACAAAGTCTTATTGTCAGCATTGGCGCAGGCCGGGCTGTAGCCCATTTTGTTGAATTTCTTTGACTGAAAACCTCTGGCGTAAACATCACGCCTGCCGACAAAAAGATCATTAAAAAGCTGAAGTTTTTCAAGAGTAGAAAAGGAACTTGAAACCTCGCTTTGGGACTGAGCAGCCTTTAATTCATAGAGTTGCTGCAAGAGACGGTTCTTTCTCTGCTCGATTGATCGAAGTTCGGCTTCGATTGTGCGGATCTTTTCAGTCAGTGACATATTGGATCCTTTTCGTGAAGGAAATTTCTAGCGCATTTTTACAGTTATAAAAAATCAACTTGAAAACGAAACTTGCTTCATAAAATACGCCATCTCAATATTCACGAATTTCTTTTGAAGAAAAAAAATTTATCAACCAGCCAATTCAGTAGAGAGTCTGCATTGTGGGCGATATAAAAAAGAAAGGCAGATATTTTTCTTTGTCTGAAAAATAGAAGATTTTTTGCTAACAATCTAATTTCTTGTGAAATGTAAGCAAAGACCGCAATAATCTGAATAAAGGTGATATTCATCAAGTTATAGATGCTCAAGTCTAATCCACGACAAAGACCAATAAGGATAATACTTACAAACCGCCTTACTAGAATCACTAACCAAAATTTAAGGTTCCAACTTTTTGTTCCTATTAAAACAATAGTTTCTAAAAAAATGTTAATAATCATTAGAGCAAACAAGGGTATCAATAACTGATATGGAATGGTCGCATAGGCAAAAAAATATATTTCTAAAAACAAAGCCTTGAACATATAAAACATTAAGAGAAACTACAACTGTTGGCGGACACATAGAACTGGACCACAACGATCAGAGAAATTAAACCAATTAAGCGGACAGCGGTTATTTGAGTTTAAGAGCATACTTTTTTCTTCTTGCTTTAGTCAAAGCCCCAGTTTTAGCTAACCTCAAAGAACTGAACGGTCAAGCCCTTGCGGCTTGACGCGCGGCTGCTCGTACAATCCGCGGTGCAGCCTAGACAGAAAATCTGGCCCGGCCTACCTAGCGGCGAGCGATCTCTTCCCTGATAACTAACATTACGTCGTTTTTCGATTCATGGATGTGGTTCAATTTTGTTTATTTTGACCACCGAGTGGCTCAGTTTAAAACATCCGAATCTGACTCACTTCAATGTGGTCGCTAACAATTCTAATCCTAAGTTGTACTACATTTAAATAACTGTACCAACATCTGACACTTACCTGTACTACTTTTAGTTTTTGCTTTTTTTCACTTTTGTCTTTAACCTGAACAAGAGTGGTACTTTGTTATAACACAGACAGCAAATGAATATTGATTTTGATGTGATTCTTGATGATATTTTTATTAAAGTAGCGACTTCAGAGAAGCCGAGTAATCATCACTTAGTGACAATGCTTAACGACTTCGAAGAAGGTGAATGGCGGTTAAAAAAATTCATGAATTGTATATGGAATAACATCGCTGAAACAGCGCTCACAGAAAAAGAAAAACGAGCACTAATCAACGATGAAAAGTACTATGAGATAGCCGAACGGGCTGCTCTTAATTTACGTCTAACGGACAATAGTGATATCGGTCAAGGAAGTGAAATCGCAGAAATATTGCTTTACGCAATTATGAAGCATTATTTCGGAGCTATTTCCGCTGTTCCCAAAATTTTTTATAAACAAAATAATCAAGACAATGCGAAGGGAGCCGATAGTGTCCACATAGTAATAAAAGATAATAAAGATTTTTCTTTATGGCTTGGCGAAGCTAAGTTTTATACTAATTTCGATAATAGTAGGTTTGATGGTGTGATAGATTCAATTAGAAATCAACTTAATCCAGAAAAACTCAGAAAAGAGAACACAATTATTACGAATGTATCGAATTTAGATGATTGTATTAGTGACCAGAAATTGGTTAACAAAATCAAAGAGGAACTATCAGCAGGAGTATCAATTGATTTAATAAAATCAAAATTACACATTCCTATTCTGATTCTTCATGAATGCAATATCACAAAAAATTTCTCAGAGTACTCAGTTGAATATCAAGAGAAAATCAAATCTCATCATCTTGAACGTGCCAAAGTTTATTTCGACAAACAAAGAACAAAGCTGACTGATATTTATCATTATCAAAAAATTACTTTTCACCTGATTCTATTCCCAGTCCCAAACAAACAACAGATTGTTGAACAATTTTCTAAAAAAGTTCATATGTATAGGGAAAATTAATATGGACAATCTTTTTTATAACTGTCAAACAATTAATGATTTACTTAACGCAGGGGAGGAAAGTGAGGCAAGGAATGAACTTATTAAGCTTCTGCAAAACTTAAAAGAAAAAGGGTATCCATATACTCCTTTAATCAATCATTTAATCAGAGAAGTGGGCCTTTATCCTTATATAGATCAAAATACTGCGGATTGGCAGGATCGAGTTGTTTACGAGTTTTTTAAAGTCGACACTGGGGAAAAGACCCCACTTACGTTGCACAGAGAACAGTCGAGCCTATTGAAAACTCTTTTAAAAAATGAAAGTGTTGTAGTTAGTGCACCAACAAGTTTTGGCAAAAGTTTTATTATCGACGCTTTCATTTCTCTAAAAAAAACCGAAAAACGTTGTTATTATCGTACCAACGCTTGCTTTGACAGATGAAACTAGACGTAGATTAACTAAAAAATTTTCCGATGAATACAAGATTATCACCACTCCCTCCATTAAACTTGATAAGAAAAATATTTTTGTATTCCCACAAGAACGAGCAATTACTTACATTGATGTCATTAAATCAATTGATTTATTAATCATTGACGAGTTCTACAAAGCTGGGGCACTTTTTGATAAGGAGAGATCTCCAGTATTGCTAAAAGCCATTTTCGAGTTCTCAAAAAAAGCTAAACAACGCTATTTCTTGGCTCCCAATATATCTGAGTTAGAAGAAACTCCTTTTACAGAGGGAATGTCTTTTCTAAAAACCGATTTCAATACTGTGTACACTGAAATTCACAATACATTTGAACAAGTTAAAACTGATGAGGATAAGTTCTCGGTTTTACTAAAAATAATTAATGAGAAATCTTCTAAATCACTTATTTATGTAGCCTCTCACTCAAACTTAAAGAAAGTTGCAGATTTTCTTAATAAGCATCTGCCTAACACAAAAAATCTACTTCAAGAACAATTTGCTGATTGGTTAAGGCTTAACTACGGAGAACATTATGAATTATCAAATTTTGTTACGAAGGGATTTGGAATTCATAGTGGTAAATTGCATAGATCACTCGGACAAATTCAAGTTCGACTTTTTGAAGAAAATAGCGGGTTAGAAAGTATTATTGCTACTTCTTCCTTAATAGAAGGTATCAATACATCCGCAGAGAAAGTTATTCTTTGGAACAACAAAATTTCGAGTAAAAATTTAGATTTTTTCACCTACAAAAATATCATTGGAAGAGGTGGAAGAATGTTTAGACATTTTGTTGGACAAATATACCTTTTAGAACCACCTCCAGTTGAAACACAAGTTCCATTAAAACTTGAATTTTCTGATGACCTATTGTTCAATCTTGGTGCCGAGGATAATCAAAAGGAACTTACAAAAGAGCAACTGGCTAAGATTATCGAATTTTATGAAGAAATTGATTCATACCTTGGGAAAAGAGGTGCGTACCAAAATTTAATCAAAAACCACCAAATTCAATTTTCGCAGCAAAATGCTATTAAACGAATAGTTGAAAATGTATCTAAAAACTCAAAAAAGTGGTTATGTTTGAATCTATTGAACTCTAACAACCCTAAAGATTGGCAACAACCACTTATGATGCTTTTACAATTATCAGGTATTTGGTTTAATAAACTTAGTCATAAGGATATATATCGATTAATACATCTACTATCCCAAAATTGGAATAAAACAATTCCTCAGTTATTAAGTGAAGGCAACATTTCAATTGACACATACTTCGACTTAGAAAAGTTAATCAGCTTTAGGCTAGCATCATTCGTCAATGATGTGAATGTTATACAGGAACGTATTCTGTCTGAAAAAATTGACATTTCCCCTTTTATTTCAAAACTTTCTCATGTTTTCTTACCCAAAACAGTCTATGAGCTGGAAGAATATGGTCTACCAAGAATGGTAAGCAAAAAACTACACAAATCTGGATTAATAAATTTAGAGGATGATGATATTTCTTTAGACCAAACTCTAAACCAATTAAAACAACTTAGTAATAAATATACTGAAAGTGAACTCTATACTAAATTACACCCCTTTGAAAGATATATTTTGAAGTACTTTTTTGATGGTCTTCGCATTAATAAATAGCTATTAGATCAACCTAAAATTTCCCATTAGCGGCATTGTTCATCACTAAAACTTGAGGAGCTGCACGAAAATATTCCAGAGCATCAACAATGTCGTCGATCTAGCTGTTTTGGCTTTCGTCTTCAAAAGCTTCACTGAAAAGCATGCAACTGTATGGCAATGAAGCTACAAAAAGCTTTGGCTGACGGATGACTCCATCACAATTGAATTTTCTTAATTATTCGCACCGTTTAAGAAATGGCTGTCCGAGTGTTTAAGAAACGTGGGGATGCGAATGCGTCAGAATGTTTAAGAACGGTCAAAGTGCGTGATAAATTCCAATGACAAATCACTTTTTCTGACGTGACAAATTCACTGTCACGTAACTTTTTAAATCCAATATAAATTGTTTAAGCATTATCATTGGTTGTTCGTTTTGTTTTTTGCTCCCAAGATCGAACTTTCTTTGTTAACTCATAACCGTCAGTTGCAATCTTATGGGCTTCAAACAAAATGGCATCTGCATTAAATTCAGGTATTTTCCTATCATTTTTTGATTTAACTGCGCCGTGGACACACTTGTTTCTATTGTCCCTCCATTGATCGAGAGCTTCAATTAAATTGCGATGTGGGTCGTTTTTTTCAATTAAGTTTAAAACTGCTTTTATGGATGCTGCAAAAGTTAAATTATTTTTGCGGTTATTAGTTTCAAGAAAACTTTGTAGTCGATCAGTAATTATGCTTTCTTCCAGCACAATTGCCTCAAAAGGAAAATTCTCATTTAGTGCCTCTTCAATGCGATCAAAGGCAAATTTATATGACTCGTACTTTGTCATGTTTTTAGACATATGCTCACCTCTTTAGGTAAAGTATGCTAACTTCTGAGAGACTTTTCTGCATTATTTTAATGGACGTAACTCAAATATCACAGGACAGGGGGGTGTTGATAAAGTCGGCTGCTGCCGATGTGATCGGCGCCCCTTAATTTATCAATTCCAATCACAAAATGTGGCCCAGGGAGTCGAACCCGGGGCCATCTAATAAAATGAAGTAGTCAAGAGTCATCTTACTATTTTCAACTTTACTACCAAACAGGCGTTCCTGTTTTATTGCTACACCATAGACGAGAAGCAAAAAAAAAATGAAAAATCTTTATTGATTTTGAAAAACAAAGTGCCGAAAAAATTAAAAAGACAGCCTAATCGTGTAAGAAGAAGCCACATGAAATAGCTAGAGACTCTTACATGTTTAAGTATCGAAGGTAGGATAAAGGGGGTATTAAAGTCTGTCGGTAACAACCGACTTTATCAACACCCCTTTTTGATGAATAAAAAATGAAAAGAAATTATTGAAGAAGTTGTCGTAAGTGATAGTGCTAGTGCTAGTACTATGACTAACAATGTGCATAAATAACTGAAAATCGAACGGCGATGAATTTTCTTAATTATTCGCACCGAGTGTTTAAGAAACGTGGTGCGAATGCGTAATAAATTCCAAGAGGTTTATTGAAATGTGAGAACTCAGTGATTTTTCGATTTCGTCCACTTCTTCTCGATGATTGGAGAATCGCCGTTTGAGTTTCAGTTCTTTATACAATCTTCGTTTCCCAATGGATAATTATTCGCTTCATTGGGAAACGAATCTAAGTTATAGAGGCTGATCTGAGTTATTTGAGAGCTAACTCTTTTGCCGCCTGACACTCACCATAACTATCTATGAATTTGCCATAGACTGCAAAGTTTTTTTAGCATATAGTAGAACATTCGTACGCCAAAGATACAAGTACGAACCTACTGGATTTCCTTGACTTTCTTGAAATAACGCCCAAACAAAACAGTAGTAAGAAGCAATTGCGATGTAGGCTAAACAATGCGTTAACTCTGACTCATTCAGAGGTCTTTGGTAATACATTTCAAGAACTTTTAAAGACTCCTCGTAAGAGTAATGCTCGGCACAGCAAAGGAAAAGACCTAAATCGTATGCAGGATCACAATTGCCGGAATACTCCCAATCAATCAATTCCATTTCTGAGTCATGAACCATAAAATTCGGAGAGAAACAATCACAATGACACAAAACGGGCTCAATATTTTCGTTCTCCACCATCTGCCTAACTTTATGCATTAATTTTTGAATTTCTTGGAATTCTGGGTAATCCGTCTTCTTTGAAAAATTCAATTTTTTTATGAAATCATTTATTTTTTCCCACACATTGAAATCAAAATCAGAGTGAACTTTCGCTTCATGCAACTTACGCAATAGGGCGACAGCCATCGAAACATGGACTGGATTTTGATAATCTAGTGTAGTTGCATTATCTATAAAATGACTTAATTTCCAACCTTCTGAAGCATCCATCTGAATAAAGGTTCGATCTAAACCTAGTTTTTTTGCGACCCTCATGGAAAATTCTTCAGATTCACGATTGATAAAATCAGTATTTCTACCAGGGTGGCGGTACACAAACCTCTTATCGCCAATATTAAAAGCAAAAGA
>ERZ791868.438-NODE-438-length-34834-cov-25.743121_pt1 | contig 34834 bp, 20 predicted proteins | sample MGYA00510281_ERZ791868 | MGnify/ENA primary metagenome ERZ791868 (study PRJEB30046, sample SAMN00792046) | human gut metagenome | study: EMG produced TPA metagenomics assembly of the A metagenome-wide association study of gut microbiota in type 2... | reverse complement strand
GCATGAGCACAACAGCACAGGAGTATAGCGAAGTAGTCAAAGTCGATATCAACGGGCTTCCGGCAGATTTATACATTGGCAATGAAGCTTCGCCAGAAAACGCCTTAATATGGGTGGACGAAGCAAATCAGGTTGTGTTTAATATACAGGGAAATATCAGCAACGAGGACATAGTACACATAGCACAATCACTTATTTTGTCGATTTCTACAAAATAATAAAATTATGTAATTATGGTGTCCAAAAGCGCCCCCTTTCTCCGTTCTAATGTTTAGAAGAATTGAGAAAGGGGGTGTATTTATGAAAAAAAAGGCCATGTCTCTCATCCTTGCACTCATCTTATTGTTATCCTGCTCCGCAACGGCGCAAGCTATATCCGTACAAGCAGCTACGCCGTCGGCTTCTATTACCATCAACGGAACAACAGCTACATGCAGAGTGTCTATCGCCAAGCCCGGAAAATCCATCCATGCAACACTTCAATTATGGCAAGGTAGTACGATGCTCGACTCTTGGAGCGGTAGCGGGACATCATATCTGCTTGTCACAGGTTCCCATAAGGTAACAAAAGGGAAAACATATACAGTAAAAGTAGTGTGCACAGTTGATGGGCAAAGCTTTTATGTGAATCCAGCTACTGCAAAAGGATGCAACACCCTGACAGTAAATCAAATACAAAGCATTCAAAACAAGCCGAGATGGAGCAGTAAACATTAGCGGAGGAATAACATAATGGGGAACTGTATTAGAACCGAAATGTGGAAAGCATTTCACAACAAAATGATGCGCAATGCATTGCTGATCGGTTTTATTCTTGTCATAGCTGATTTGGTTCAAACTGCAATTACCGTCAGTGACTTAGGCGCATCCTATGCACATTCCCCGGGCGGATATGATGGGTGCAGCTTATTTGTCAATTGGATCGGCGTCAACGGAGTCACCGTCGGGGCTGTAGTCTTCTATGCCGTTTGGCCATTTTTGGCTGCTATGCCTTATGGGTGGTCATTGTATGAGGACAACAGGTCTCATATGACAAATAATATTCTTACCAGAGTTCCGTATTCTCAATACCTAACAGCCAAAATGGCGGCTGTATTTGTTAGTGGCGGCATTGCTATTGCATTGCCGGTAACTACGGATCTGTTTGCATCCGCGATGGTATGTCCCGCCTGTATTCCTCGGGTTGCACTGCCTATTACAGGATTCTGTTCAGGCACAGCCTTTTTGGCGAAGCTATACTATACCCACCCTTGGCTGCATGCAATCATCTGGTGCGTTATTGAGTTTTTCTGGGGCGGCGTTGCGGCCAGTCTGTGCATTATCGTCGGGCATAAGGTAAAACACCGATTCTTTGTGACAGCAACTCCACTTCTGCTGTTCCTATTACTTGATTTCATTACCCCCATGCTTGCCGACGCAATGAACTGGTATATAGAGCTCTCGCCTTTAAGGCTGTGCAATTTGGCAAGTACAAATCCCAGTCCCACATGGATCATACTTACGGAACTTATTCTTTTGACATTCGTATCTGTTCTTACGGGGATATATAGGAAATACAGACATGAGGTTTTATAGGCTGTTGCGCTATGATCTGCGGCAGGGATTGCAAAGGAGAAACTATCTGATTGCCACTCTCCTCTTTTCCATGCGCTTATTCGCAGTATATCGCTCTGTGCAATTCTATTGCAATGTGGAATCCATTTCAAGCCGGGGTTCAATTGGCGACTATATGCTGTGTCTATTTCGCGGCATGGCAATCATACAACACGGCTCTATGGAAGAAAAGGTGTCGGTCCCCATCGAATGGCTGATTGTGTGCGGCTTTTGCCTGTATATAACAGCAGCATATCCTGCGCAAGGTATCAGTGTACAAGGTCAGCAAGTTTTCCTACGCACATCGCGTGGGAAATGGTGGCTGTCTAAGTGTATATGGTGCATAGCAAGCTGTACTTTATACTTTGCCTGTGAAATGATTGCCATAATAGGCACAGCGATTCTGACACCCGTTACCTTCGGCCTAAACAACACGCCCGAAATCACCGCATTCTTGTTTTCGGAGGTCTTGTGTGGAGAGACAATTTCACTCACGCCGGCAAGTGTTATCCTATACGCTTTGCTCCTTCCGTTTGTGACGCTTACGGCCGTATGTATGCTGCAAACACTCTTAAACCTTGTGGCCCGTCCGGCCATCAGCTTTCTAATATGCTTTGTCACATATATTGCTGCCGCATATTTCCCCATTGAATGGTTGGTCGGCAACGGAGCGATGGTGATGCGATACCAGCTTTTTGATGCAAATGGATTGAGTTATCGTAAAGAACTGGTGTTTACACTGCTACTGTTGCTCTTATCAATAGGCGCAGGATATTTACTGATACAAAGAAAAGACCTCATATCTCTTGAAAAATAGGACGGTGATACGATGAATATTGTGGTGGATCATGTCACAAAAACCATTCACAGAGCGGTCGTGCTGCAAGACATCAGTTTGAATTTTGAAAGCGGAAAAGTCTACGGATTGCAAGGGGAAAATGGATCGGGTAAAACGATGCTTTTACGTCTGATGTGTGGGTTGATCTATGCGACAGAGGGCAGTGTTTCAGTAAATGATCGTCGCCTGGGGAAGGATCTGGATTTCCCTGAATCTGTGGGCGTGATGATCGAGAGTCCCGCATTTATTGACGAGTATACCGGGCAAAAAAACCTGGAGTTGCTTGCCGGTCTAAAACAGCTGATCTCGGTCTCCGACATCCATAACACCCTGCAGGCGGTTGGCCTGGACCCGAATGATAAACGGACTTTCAAAAAATATTCATTAGGCATGAAACAACGTCTGGGTATTGCTGCGGCCTTGATGGAAAAGCCCGATCTGCTGATTTTGGATGAACCCACAAATGCACTGGATGAGCAGGGCGTTGCTATGATCGCACAGTTGATCCGTAAAGAATGTCAGCGCAGTGCATTAGTAGTCGTTGCGTGCCATGATGCTGACTTTGTGCAGAGCGTATCGGATGTTGTTATTCAAATGCAAGCGGGAAGGGTAACATCGGTGATAGGCAAATGAAAGACAAAAAGAAATTCTGGCTGATTTTCTCCGTTGCGGCAGTAGTGCTCTTTGTTTGGATGATCCGCTATAAAGCAATTAATCAAGATTATCGTCAACGATGGTCTGCCAATACAGAGAAGACATACTCCGTTGGAGAAATCGTTCCTATTGCGCCGGATTTTGTCGGGTATAATTTGGCGGCTGAAGGCTATATGCTTCGGGTCAACCGTTTTGAAATTGTAGATTATCGTGCCTATACTTCAGCTTTGCAGTATGACGGGGCCGATCGAAGTCGGATCCCCGATAAGGTCGCATTGGTCAGCGTTACTGTTTCGCAGCAGAATAGTCCCGCAGAAGGATTCCCTTTAACGGAACTATCATTATACACCACGGATATGCTCATGAATATGGATTGGGATCTCTTGGGTGTGGTCAATCCTATATTGGACGGTGCCACCGGGATTCGGTTACAGGATGGCGCCTCATGTGATATTTTGCTGCCATTTGATCTGTATAGATATCGCTTCACATCCGCTGAATGGAATCGTTTAGAGCAAAGCAATATCTGGCTGCAAGTGACAAATTATCCTACCAGAAAAATCGTTCGAGTGAATATAGGTGAGGAGTAACTGTAGTTCCGGATTTTCGTATTACTAAATAGATGTTGCCATCCCTTATCTGTGCATTAGTAGAACATACACCATCCCGCAAGGGTAGTGTATGTTCTACTTTTAGAATATTGACAACTTGGGCTGCTGTTTTACAGGCTGAGTCATAAAGCATTCTTCCAGGACTCTCGTGAAAAGCCGCTTTTCAGCCCTTGCTTCATCAGTTCCACTCAGAACCAGTACTTCTTGTAGAACTCGCAGCAAATACCGCGGTATTGGTTCACAATAATTATTCTTTGATTTGTCCTATCAATTCAATCATTTCGACGGATTCTAAAAGTCGAAAGACTTGCTACTTTCTCATGCGGTCTCCCTTCCGTTGTCCTGTTTTCTTATTTAGAGGTATCCAAAATGAGGAAAAAGAAGTTATGTCTAAGCCGTTTGCTGCCTGTTATAGCGGCGCTGCTTGTACTCGTTATGTTTCGCACGGTTTTTATCCTGGGCTATGTGCCTACTAACTCTATGAAACCGACGCTCGAAGCTGGTAGCTTGATCCTCGGTGTACGAATCAAAGGCAGCTTTGAAGTCGGAGACGTTGTTATCTTTTGCCATGGCGGGAATCTTTTTGTCAAGCGTATTGCAGCGGTTGGTGGGAATGTGGTCATGCATAACGGAATCAACATGTCTGTACCCGAAGGCTCCTACTACATGCTGGGAGACAATGCGGATGACTCCTATGATTCCCGTTACTGGGACGAACCATTTGTACCAGTAACAACAGTCGTTGCTAAAGTATGGCTCCCGATAGGAAGTCGATAATAGAGGGGCAATCGCACGATTAGGTTGGCCGTGTGATGATGGATGCCAGTTTTTCCAAACCGTGCCGTTCAACAAAACGATAGGCATCAAAAAGATCGGAGAATTCCAGTGCTTCACTATAATATTCAGTGTAGCCCTGCGCTGACCTCATCAATGGATGTTGGCCGTTTACATTGATGGAAATATAGTATCTCAGCTCTGCCTGTTTCATTTTGTTTCGATTATCCTTTCTCACAGCATAGCTCTCATTATACGCCAGGGAATAGCCTTAATAAAGTTTTTTTGATAATTCCGCATCTTTTTCGACAAAAAAAGCCCGTCACTCAGAGGTAAACTCTCAGTGATGGGTCTTTATGAGTTTGTATGAGGAATAACAAGCCGAACTCGGCACAGCTGCCCTTGGCAAAAAAACAAGGCGGAGCTTTCGTAAATCTATACAATTTGCGAAAGGTTCGGAAAAACCCGTTGTCGCAGCGCCGTTTCCGGCCCGTGTGACGGAAATGTTGACGGCGCAAAGTCCGCCGCCGGGGCAAGAGAAAGGAAGCATATGCTTTGAACCACCCGCATCTTGTGCTCCAGGGAGGAATGGACATAGACCTGGAGCGTAGTCCGGACATCGGCATGGCCCAGCATCTCGCTCAAGCTCTTGATGTCCACACCCTGCTCCACGCAGCGCGACGCATAGGTGTGCCGCAGCACATGGAAATTTCGATAAGGGATCCCCGCCGCCTTCAGCAATGCGCGGTACTGGTATTGCAGTGTCCGCGGTTCCAGCGGAGCAGACTTACCGGACAGAAAATAGTTCTCCTCATTCCTGGCCGGGCAAACCGTTTGCCTTAAAAGGGCCAGCATATCCTCTGGCAGCGGGATCGTGCGCCGGGCGTTGTCGGTTTTCGGCGGTTGCACCACCAGGTGGGTGTGCATGCCCTTTTTCATTCGCTGGGCCGTCTTGGTGACATGGATCACCCCATTACATAAATCAATATCCTTATACTGGAGCGCACATAGCTCCCCCAAGCGCAGACCGGCATTCAGCGCAAGCAGGACCCCAACGCCCGCCATGCTGGGCGCTTCCAGGACCTTTTTTGCCAACCGCCCAATCTCGTCTGCGAAAAATACCTCGATCTTTTTTCGGTGATAGACGGGCAGTTCGGCATTCACACCGGGACAGCTGCAGTCCAGCTTTTTGGCTGTATACTTCAGAATTGACTTTAGTAATACGCCGATGTCCCTGGCGCTTTTGCCGGATAGTCCGCTTCGCTGCAAGCGGCGCAGGAAATCAGAAATCTGATCCACCGTCAGCTGACAGATAGGGGCCGTTCCCAAAGCAGGCAAGATATAATGCTGCGTCAGATAGGAATACCGATTCCAGGATGATGCTTTCAGAACATGGCTTTTCTCGCTTAAAAACAGTTCTGCGGCCTGGGCCAAGGTCGCAGCAGATGCTTGCACGGCAGGCTTCTCTGGCAGCGTCTCAATGCATTGCTGCCGCTTGGCCCGGCACGCCTTATAGCTGTCGGCGTAAACATACCCATACTCAGCCTGCCCGGAAGCTGTGCGGCCGCGAATATATCGCCCCTCCCAGCGCCCGTCTTTCCGCTTGTAAATATTTTCTCCTCTTTTAGGCATGACCAACGCTCCTCCTTGACGATGTTTTTGACGGCGTAAACGATTTTGTGATTGGGAATATTTGTAAAATAGGCCCTTGAGTAGCAAGCGATTCTATGCGGCATTTATAATTTGTACCTACTTTTCGCTAAATTTCCGCAATTTAGGTATTGACTTCCCTCAAAAAAGACGATACAATGTGGATACATAGGTGGATTCTACTTTCGCAAATTGTATAGATTTACGAAAGAAAACTTCACCTCTACACCAACCAAAATCATTATCCCCCTAAAAGGATAAATGATACCGTAAAATTTCATAAGAAGTCCGAGGATGCTGCACGGCTGTTGCCCGAGCTGTAAAAGGCTAGGCGACCGCCTAAAAGGAAAGGGGTGCAATTCCCCATGCGGTCGGCACTGTAAGCGCAAGGATATGATCGAGGCGGGAAACCGCTGGGACGAAAGTCCGTCATTGCGAGAAAATCGTGAGAAGACAGATCATAAACGCAGAGAGTATCTCATGGCGCAAGTCAGTAGAATTGTGTAGTTAGGACTCAAAGGCAGCGGGCGCTCTCTCCGTGGTGCTGATATGGCAGAAGTGTACGCTGATGACCCGGTATGGGTTTATCAGCGCTTTTTTTGTCATGAATCATTAAGGAGGTGTGCCCATGGGTAAAGTAGCAGGTGCGCAAAATTTTGACGGAGCGAATTGGTACGAGCAGCACATTGCCAAAAGAACACGGGATGCATTGGCTGAGCAGGACCGCGCTTTTGCGGAAAAACACGCAGGCGACAGCCTGGATCAGCTGGCGGCCTATCTCCGGCGCTGCGCCGGACATTGGGGAAAGTCCCCTGCCTCCATCGAGATCGTCGGTGGCAGTTACATCGCAGAGCGCTTTGGCGATTGGAAAGATGCGCTGAGAGCCGCCCATTTGAATCCTATATACAAAAAACCCCGCAATAGAGATTGCGGGCGCTATCAAAACGAAAAGAATATCCAAATTCAGCTGCATCGGAGCGAGCGTGACGCTAAACGGGCAGCACGGGTTGAGCGAGTCAAGCAACGCCAAAGCAAATACGCTGTTCACGAAGCCACAGAGGAAACCTTCGTTGCAACAGATGTAATGCTTGAGTAAGGTTTGCCAAGTCGAGGGCGGAGATCCGCCAGCTTTTCCATATGGGCAGAAGGGGCTTAGCCAGCCCCTTCCGCCCAACCTCTTAACGAAAGCACCTTTCGCCTTGGACAGATCGGAACGCGACACCAATTATAATAGGGTGTCGCGCCCCTATATAACCTTTGTTATTTTCTTATTGGATGCGAAAATGTGCTCGCAGCTAAGGTAATAATGCCGGCAGGCCTTATTATAAAAAATTTTCTGAGAGGAGATTGGAAATGCAAAAGACAGCGAGAAAGTTCCTTTCAATGCTGCTTGCGCTCATGATGGTTCTATCCATCCTTCCCACGGCAGTCTTTGCAACGGAACAAGGCACAGTAGCTGCGCCGCTGGATAGTATTGTTCCCTATGGTGCGAATGACCAGACCACAGGAACGGCAACCATCAGTGTGCAGAACCCTGTGACCTTTACCGGCTACTCTGCTTTCGAGAATGTGCCCTACTACTTGGTCACCGTTCCCGCAGGCACGACCTATGTAAAGGCCACCTACAAAGACGCTGCCATACTGACCAATGCCACGAGCGGTGAAGCATCCGGCTACTACGCCGATGTGCCGCAGTGGACTGGCGGCGGTGTAGAAATGGCCTATACGGAGAGCAATGGGGATATCACAATCACAATTCCCTTGAACTACTCCCGTACCGCCGAGGATGGGACCACGGTCCAAAAGAGCTTTGTGCTGGGTGCAGATGGTAGCGGAACTGCCTATGCGCCGGAGTATGACGGCAGCGCCAGCTATGCGCCCGTCCACTTCCTCGCCTTCACCTATGAAAGCAACTCGGCCCCTACGGTCGCTTCCGATGCAATCACCACAGCCAATGTAACACTTGGTAATGCGTGGACGCTGGATTTGGCTGATGTGTTTACCGATGCTGACGGTGATACGCTGACCTACACGGCGACTATCAACGGCGTTGCTCAGGCGCTGAACGGCACGATTCTGGGTTACACCCCCACTGCTGCGGGGACTTACACGGTGGTGCTGACCGCTTCCGATAATACTGGAACGGCTACCCACACCATCACCCTAACTGTAACGGATGCCAACCAGCAGATCCCGAGATTGAAGGAAGGCGTGTCCTCTACTGCAAGCGATACGGTAACGGCTGGCTATGCTTACAATCTCACCGACTTGCAGGCCGGTAATATCTTCGAGAATCCGGACGGCACAGCGCTGAACTACACCAACTACTATTATTATAGATCTGTTGGAGATACCAGGACCGGCCCCTACTATTTCACTCCGGCTCTGTTCGGCGGCACCACCATCCAGATCACGGAGAATGCCGCCGGTACATATGTCTATGAATTCCATGCGACCAATACCTACGGCGATTCTACGGACACTTGGACGCTGACTCTGGATGTAAGAGCAGGAACTCCGCAGAATTACACCTTCTATGTTGGTCAGGATATGAATTACTCCTCCAACGGCAATGTTTATCCGCTCATCAAGCTTTACAAGACTAAGGGCTTCGATACGAATGGTGCCGATTACATCGGTAAAGTTGGCGACACCTACATTTATCGGGAGGATGGCGTCGATTCCAGCCTGTACGAGAGCGTCCAATTTTTGGACAGCACTTTTACCAACACACTGAACTCCACAACGGGCAACAAGAACGGCAACTACAATGAGTTCTATGCTTCCCTGGCTCCCGGCAAGTACTCTTTCCGTGCGTATGGCTACAATACCTCTTCCGGAAAGTACGATGTCTACCTCGGCGGCCACAGCCTGACCCTGCCCACAGAGACCAATGTGGACGGCGGCACCGGCGGCGGTACGAGCATCTACCTGCGGCTGCATTCCATTTACACCACGAGCCGCAAAACCGATAACACCTACTTCACCGCAAGCGACTACACTGCCCGTATCGCAATGCCCAGCATGGGCGGCGATGTGCAGCATGGTGCGTCCTATACTTCCGGCAATTATACTTACTACCCCTTCATGCTGTACTCTGCCGGAAACGCAGCCCTTTGGAATGCCTATGTGGAACCCATCGGCACCTGTGCCGAGGACTACATCTTCACTCAGGCGATCAACAACACGACTGCCGCCGGATACACGGTTGTTACAAAGAGCCTGGCGCTTTCCCAGGCCATCAACCTGACGGTGACGGTTCCTGCCTATGCGGACTTCAACCTGTTTTTCCAGTATAATAATTTCAACACACAGATCATTGTGCCGAAGACGGGCAGCACCAGTGGCGATGCAAACGCATCCGCTGACGCTACCAGAACGCTGACCTACAAAATCAGCAAGAGCAATTCCAACTACACCTGGCGCTTGAAGGACATCCGCAGCGGCACCACTTATGTGACCAAGGCCGGATGGCTCCAGAGCAGCACCACCAGTTTTGCGAAGGAATTCACCTTCAATGCTGGAGACTCCACGGATCAGTATTCCCACAGCTTCTCTAATCTTGGCACGATGGCCAAGACCCGTGACGAAGCGGAGATTCAGACCTTCTTGTCCCCCAGCGGCTACAAGTACACGAGCGGGACAGAGCGTATCCGTTCTTACCGCCTGTGGCAGATCATCAACTCTGACGCGGCAAATATCATGATTGAGCCTGAATTTGAGGTTCATACGCTGGCTGGTTCGCCCACCCTGCGGAAGTCCAACGGAGGCAACGCCGAGAACAACTGGCTCGATGTGAAACCGAACGGAACGACCATCCTTGCCGTGAATTACAAAGCACTGGATGTATATGCGGCAAACGACACACATGGCACCCACGGCGGCTTCTATCCGGCCACGAATCCGGAGCGTACCAGTGTTTTTGTGCTCAGCAGCGAGGAAAACGGTACCGCAACGGCCAATATCGCCTATAATTCCAACGGCTTGAGTTCTTCTCGCCCGTCGGCGTGGGATTATAACTACGACAACTGGTTCTATCTGAGCAACGACACCGCCCCCACCCTGGACTTCACGGTGGCAAGCAATAGCGAAGACTATGGTGTGTCCAATGTTCAGTACGCCATTGTCACCACCAACAAGACCACCATGGAGAGCGCTCTCTCCGGCTGGACCACCTTGACGGCGGATTCCAACGGCAAGTACCATGCAAGTCTCCTGGGCTTCCGCAATGCGGGGCTGGCCGGTGGTACTGTTGTCATCAAGATGACAGCTAACAACAAGGTGTCCTACAGTCTGGCTCGTGTGGCCGAAGTGACCGCCACGGTCACCAACGCCTCCAATCCCCAGGAGACGGAGATCATGCCCGGCGATAAGGTGTCTCTCACCTTCGAGGGCAGCTACCGTGGCATCTACAAGTACAGTGGTATCTTCAACCCCACTACCTACAACCTGTTCTATTCCATCGGCGATACGGCCTATAAGACCAATGTCGCCCAGTATCAGCAGATGGATCAGGCCAAGCTGGAGCTGACAATCCCGACGAATGTGGACTTTGGCTCCGGCAGCACCGCCAATGTTCAGCTCACCAACGGTTATACCTACGGCTCCATGTACTCGGCGGCGAACCCGTTTGCCACCCTGTATAACATGTCGAATACCGGCGTGGGCACGAACTTCAATGCGGTCACGGTGAACTTCTGCTTGAACCGTTTCCCCAATGTGAATGTGGAGGTCACTCCGCGCTATAACTTCAAGCTGAAGCTGAATATTACCAATCCCACCACCGCCACGCCCACTGTGACGCTGACGGATGCCGCAGGCAATGTCCATACCGCCAACAGCAACGGCGAGTATGAGAACCTGCCCTACGGCACTTACACCTATGCGGTGCTCTGCGCCGGCTGCGACTATGTCTACGGCAGCTTCTACCTGGGCAGTGCAGACAAGGCCAATGTGTCCGGCGGTGTGCTGACCAAGACCATTCCGCTGACGGCCTCTGCTGCCGGCGCATGGGACGGCACCACCAAGACGCAGCCCACTCTGACCGACGGCGTGTATCAGATTGGTAACGCAGCGGAGCTGGCTTGGTTTGCGGCGCAAGTCAACGGCGGGAGCTATGCCATCAACGGTGCGCTGACGGGTGATATTGACCTGGCCGGCTACAACTGGACGCCCATCGGCGGCACTACCGCCAGCACGGCCTTCAAGGGCAGCTTTAACGGTAATAATCACACCGTGAAGAACATGGGCATCTACTATAGTGCCACCACTACCTCGGCTCCGTATAAGGGACTGTTCGGCTATGTGAACGGCACCAGCAGCAGCTACGCCACCATTCAGAATCTGAAGGTGACCGGCAAGATGTACCTGACCTCCACGGGCAGCGTTGCCAACGCCTATTCCGGCGGCGTGGTGGCCTACGCCAACTATACCAACATCTCCGGCGTTGTCTCCGATGTTGACATCACCGTTACCCGTGTGAATGGCAACTGGAGCAGCGTGGGCGGCGTTGCAGGCCGTCTGGTGAACTCCAATGCCACCAACTGTGGCAATGAAGGCGCTATCCGTGGCTACCAGTATGTGGGCGGTATCACCGGCTACGCTACCGGCACCATTACCGGCTGCTACAACAGCGGTGCGATCACCGGCAACGGCTATGTGGCCGGCATCGTGGGTCAGACTACCAAGGGCGTCACCGCTTGCTACAACACCGGCAGCATCACCGGTGCCGGCAACTATGTGGCGGGTATCGTGGCCTTTGCCTCCGGCGCGTCCGCTTCTGTCAAGAACTGCTACAACCGGGCCTATGTGGAGAGCACCGGCAGCAATGTGGGCGCAGTGGTCGGCATGACCAACAACGCCTCCGCAGCGATGTCCAACCTGTATTATCTGGACTTCACCTGCAGTCAGGGCATTGGCAGTGCCAAGAGCACCTCTCAGACGGCCACTGCTAAGACCAGAGCAGAAATGGACTCCACAGACTTCGTGACAACCATGAATACGGGTATGGCGGGTGCCTTCGGCTCCAGCCGGTATAGCCCTGCTTTGAGCTGGCAGACCGACTTGATTGGTTTGACAACTCCCACCAAGGGCAATGTGAACCTGGATCCTTTTGGATATGTGGATGAAGAGGATCTGGCATTGCTTACGGAATGGGTCAATAATGGACTCACTGAAGATGCGTTGACTCCTGAACAGTGGGCACAGGCCGACATTGTTAGGAATGACCGGCTTGACGAAGATGATCTTGACGCACTTACTTGGTATTTGGAAAACCCCAAAATCAACCCCATTAACTAAATGCTCCCGAAGCATAATGTGATAAAGTCCTCCTATTGGGTAATCTAAGAAAGGAAAGCCCCGTAGGCATAATAGGGGCTCACATCCTTGAAACGCAGGTCCGGGGACTCCGCTTGCGGATTCCCCGGACCTCATACTTATATACTGGAGAATAGTATGAAAAAACAGATTTTTTCGTTTATACTTGCGATTGCAATGCTTTTAAGCGTAGTTCCTGTGGCTTTTGCCGCTGAACCTGAAATTGGCCAAATTTTTACTTTAACTTTTGATAATAAAGCTCCCCATGCGGGGGATATAATAACCGCGACTATCTATTTGGAACAAGCTCCATCTGACTACTATAAGGTCACAAGTAGTATTGAATATAATATGGACACCCTTACATATGTGGACTATACCTGTTCTTGGGATAGCATGAGCTGTTCCGTCACACAAAAACGATCCGGCGATTTTAGGTCCTATGTTGATTTCAGAATTGACAGCAAAAGAGGCACTGATTCAGTTATTCTTAATAAAATTCAAACGCGACAGACCGGCCCATTTGCCACAGTTCGTTTCAAAGTAAATGAATCGTGTGAGGTTGGACAGGCTATCAAATATAAAATTAGAGGCACATTTTACAATGCAAACGGAATGGCCGTTATCAACAATCCCAATGTCGCAGCCACACTTACCGTTAATGAACAGGGTGGCAGTATAATCACCGTTCCAAAAACTGAAACCGGCTACTCTGTTTCCATGGGTGCTGACCAGCAGCTTGTTTCGGGTCAGCGGGTGCGTATCCCCGTGACCGTCGCCTCCTCCGAGAAAAACATCACCGGCTTCAACGCCTATGACATGACCTTTACCTATGACCCGACGGCACTGACCTTGAACACCAAGACCGGTGACGCCGCCAACCTGACTGTGGAGGACAACAACGGCACCGTTCGGGTCCGCCGCTACGGTGCTCCCCTGGCTCTGGGCGAAGCTCTGGCTCTGGACTTCACCGCCAAGGCGACTGCCACCTCCACCGTGAAGCTGACCAACGCCAAATTTGATCTGGATGCCAACTCCATCAACTTTGACGCTCCGGAGGCCACCATTTCCGACGCCGACACCGTGGTCAACGCCAATAACTTCACCGTGACCCTGCCGGATGCGTTCACCTCTGACGAGACCCGCCTGGTCCCCAAGGGCGGCAGCTTCACCTTCAAGCCCGTGGACAGCCACTATACCTACACCTTCACCGTGAAGATGGGCGACAGCGCCACCGAGGGCTTGACCTTCGGCGCAAATGACACCTACACCATCGAGAATATCTCCGGCAATGTGGAGGTCACCTACACCGGCAAGACCCCCAAGCAGTACGATGTGAAATACAAGATTGACGAAGATGTGGAGCAGGATGTGACCAAGGGCCCGGAGACAGTCACCTATCTGAATGACTACTCCTTCGTCGTCACCCCGAGGGCCGGCTACTCCTACCGTGTAATTTACAGTGTAGACAACGGGGATCCCTTTGTCCATACAGTCATAGCGGTCCCCACTGCCAATGACGATGGCACCCTCACCTACACGATCCCTGGAAAAGAAATCGTTGGAGGTGTGGAAATATGGATCGACCCCAACACAGAATCTGGTATTCCGGTCGTGTTCACCGGCAACGGCGTTGAGGACGCAGCCTCCGGGAATGCAAGCTCTATGGGCAAGAATATGCCCTACTACTTCACGCTGAACCAGCGCGAGAGCTGCGACTACACCGTCACGGCTTACTATCAGCCCCTCGCCACTCCCACAGCTTCTAAGAGGCCCGCCACCGTGCGCAGCCTTGGCAATGGGAAATATGTGGTCGAGGCCGTGAATTATAACGACTATCTGTATGTATACGCCAGAAGCTGGAACCTGGTCGTGAAGGTGGAAAAGGTCTCCCACAGCGCGGAGGAAGTGACCGTGTCCAAATATCTGGAGCTGAACGACAAGACCATGATGCTGGTCACGGTCAAGGGCACCCCCGAGGGCGGCAGTGCCTTCACCTATGACGGCAACACCATGTATAAGGTCGAGGGCTACGGCACGGACCGGTATGCATGGCTGGTGATCGTGGACAAGGGTCAGACCCTGACCCAGGAGGAGGCCGCCGCCAAGGTCGCCATCTCTGCCGCAGACAATGTGGTCACCATCACCCTGGGCTTCGATGTGAACATGACCGGGAAGGTGGATGTTAACGATGCGCAGCTGGTCTACGATATGTATAACGGCACATACAGTGACTTCACCAAGGTTTCCGTGGAGAAGTTCCTGCGGGCCGATGTAAACGCCACTAAGGTGGTGGATCACACCGACGCTGTGGCCATCGTGAATCAGTTTAAGTAAGGTCCTGCCAGCCTCCCTTCCCCGGCGGGAGGGGAGGCTATCCCCTGTTGGGGGCTTCGCACCGGCCAGGCCGGGCAAAAAACGGCCCAACCGGTCGGAGAGAGAAGGAGATCAGCATGAGAAAACGCATTTTTACACTATTGGCAGCCCTGTGTCTGCTGCTGTGTCTGCTGCCCACCGCAGCCTTTGCCTCGCAGACAGGCAGCAAAACAGACGAGAGCCGCAGCTACAATTTTGACCTGTCCGTAGGCGGTGCATCTGAGGTGCGGGCCACCACTGGCGAGACCATCACCGTGACCCTGGTGCTCAAGCGCACCGACGCCCAGGAAAGCGCCGATATGTACGGTATGCAGACGGAAATCGAGTACGACGACACCTTCCTCCAGCTGGTGGACGGCAGCGTCATGACCGCCCCCGGCATCCGTTGGAGCGATTTAGGCCGCCGCACCGGCGGGCGGGCCTTCTATCTGAACTTCGTGTCCTTTAAGGGCGGCGAGGCTTGGGAGCCGGAGGTGGTAGTCGGCAGCTTTCAGATGAAGGTCATCGGCACGAAGGGTGTGTCGCAGCTTATCCCCACCAACACCCTGGTTTCCACCCAGGACGGCATGGCCGGATACACCGTGAAGGATAATAGCGTGTCCGTCATCGTCACCACGGACTGCACCGTTACCTTTGAAAGCAACGGCGGCACGGAGGTCCCCTCCCAGACCGTCCAGTACGGTGAAAAGGTGAAAAAGCCCGAGGACCCCATCCGGGAGGGCTACCACCTGGAGGGGTGGTACAGAGACCTGGACCGCACCCAAAAGTGGGACTTCCACAAGGACACCGTTAAGGGCAACATGACCCTCTACGCCAACTGGGCCGAGGGTGCCGCCGCAGGAAGCGTCACCTGGTGGATCATCGGTGGCGTGGGCCTGCTGGCCCTGCTGCTGATTCTGCTGGCTCTGCTGGGCAAGAAGAAGGTTCGCTTTGAGACCAGCGGCGGCACAGAGCTGGAGGCCGTTTCCGTGAAGCGAGGCAGCGTCATTGGCGAAGTCATGACGCCCACGAAGCCCGGCGCAGTGTTCGGCGGCTGGTATGCAGATCAGGCGCTCACCAAGCCTTGGGATACACAGAAAGACCCGGTGCGCAGCAACATGACGCTCTACGCACGCTGGATGTAATCTACGCATAGATGAGGTAAACAAATATGAGAAAACGCATACTATCTCTGCTGCTGGCACTGACTTTGGTTCTGTCGGCAGGCGTATTCGGCGTCATACCGGCGCTGGCTGCGGATTCCTGCGTTTCCGTGAAGGCGGATGCCGTCACCACCGGTGAGGTTGTGGCCGGCAGCCTGCTGGAGATCAAGCTGACAGATGTCTTTGAAGATACGGACGGCCATACGCTGACCTACACGCTGACCAACGCAGCGCAGTTCAGCGTCCAAACCAAGGTCAAGGACGGCTCACTCTATGTATCAGAGAAAGACCCCGGCACCTATACGCCGAAGGTCAAGGCGACCTGCTCGGACGGCAAAGAGCTTACAGTGACCTTTACCATCACGGTCACGGAAGCTCCCCACGGATTGGACGCACAGTATAACTACGATGAGACCCCCGCCAAGGAAGTCACGGTGTATGTGACCATCTCCAACGACGGCGTGCCCATCCGAGGCCGCGACGGCACGGTGCTGTGCCACAAGGCCATCACCGTCCCCTACTTTGACTTGGGCCGGTACAACTTGGACGAATACTACCGCTATCACACGGAAAACGGAGAAGGCAAATACATCGACGAGAACATCGTGGAGCGGCCCACCGGCCTGCACCTGTATCTCTATCTGCTGGAGCGCTACTTCATCGGCCTGCCGGAGGAGCAATGCTGCAAGGGTGCCTATCCTCGTGACGCGCTGGCGAGCTTTAAGCTGGGTGAAGATGTTTGTTACATGGATGAAACACCGGCCTATACGGCAGACAGCTTTGCCGCTCTGACTATCAGCGGCTCGCCCACCAGCCTTTATATGGAAAATTTTTGGGGCCATGACGAGAACTTGATGTACTACCGCAACCACTGTTTCCCCTACATGAGCCCCGGCTGGGGCTCCACCTCCGACTACATCGTGCTGTCGGACGGGGATACCTGGGATGTGGCCATGTTCTCGAACTGGAGCTTTTACAGCAGCGGCGGCGCGTTTACCTGCTTTGACAAGGACGCGTACAACGCCCGCCCCGGTATGGAGCTGACGGTGAACACGCAGGCTTACGGCACGACCTTTGAGGGCAGCGACTTCTATCCCTTCTCGAACCTGGATGTGTTCCTGTATAACGACAAGTGGGAGCAAATCGAGCAGTACAAGGAAGCGGCTGACGGAAAGAGCACCTTCTCCTTCACCGCCCCCACAGAGGAGGGCACCTACTACCTCGTGGGCATGGACCCCAACCGGACGATCCCCAAGGACGACAGCGGCGGCACGAACTATGCCAAGATCGCACCGGCCACGGCCATCCTGAACGTGGCGGCGGACGCCGAGTTGGAGCGCCCCTTCCAGTCCATCTCTGTCAACGGTACGAAGCTGAATGCAAAGAACATTTCCTATGAGGGCATCGTTACCCTGGGCAGCGAGGACAACGAGGAGTTCAAAAATGTCTACGAGGAGATTCCCAAGTACCATGTGATCGTTCCGGAAGGAACAGAGAGCGTTGACATTACCTACAACGAGGGCGTGGATATTTACCACGCAGACGCTACTGCATACGGCTACGAGACGGACCTTGCTGTAGATGTGGTGTCCTCGGCAACTATCCGCTCTGTTACCTTGAAAAACAGCTACAAGGTCAACGGTGACGGCACCCAGACCGTCACCACCCCCGTCACCCGCTATATCCGTAACGAAGATGGAACGGCCATGGCGATCACGCTGGAATCCAGCAGCACTAATAATTTTAGGCCCGTCGCCCTGTTCACCTTTGAGTATGCAAAGGCAGACACGAAGCCGGATGTGATATATGGGGATGTGAACGGAGATGGCATCATAAATTCCACGGATGCAGCAATCGTCTATCGCTCGGTTAATGGAAGATACACACTGACAGATTCTCAGAAGTTGTCGGCAGATGTTAACGGCGATGGTGCTGTAAACTCCACAGATGCTGCGTTGATCTATCGTTATACAAACGGGAAAATGAGTAAATTCCCCGCAGAATCCTAAGTACCATAAGGAGGTTAAACACAAAATGAAAAGAACTCTTTCCATTCTGTTGACAATCGCCATGATTATCAGCCTTATCCCTGCTGTATTTGCTGCTGATGTTCCGACGATGTCAACAACAGTTGATAAGACAGAGGTTCAGCCGGGTGATACGATTACGCTTACACTGTCGATCGACAAGACCATTACGAACCTGAATAACTGGGAGTGGGCAATTTATTTTGACAAGACTGCTTATGTCAAAACCAGCGGCGAGCTTGAACCTGGATGTATGTCGGGCACGGGCACTACTGGCGCAGTGGGAGATAATGTTGATATCCTTGGTAAAAATGCCATCCGGGTATCCGGCCTGAGCACTACAGGCGACCCTGTCACTCTTAACACCGGCAAGATTGCCACTGTTACCTTTACGGCAACGGAGAACATCACGGCAGAAAACGCTCGTATTGAGGTCAAAACCGAAGCGCTACCTGACTATGATACGCTTAAAGACAACGATGTCAACTTAACCGGCAACATCATTGATGTCACCGTGAAGTCCAGTGAAGCCAAGGGCTACACCGTGTCCATGGGTGCGGACAAGCAGGTAGCTTCCGGCCAAATCGTGGAGATCCCTGTGACCATCGGCAACAACGACGGCAAGACCGCCTACAACGCCTACGACATGACCTTCTCTTTTGACCCCGCCATTCTGACGCTGAACATGGAAGCCACCAGCATCGAGGGTTATCGCGTGATCCCCGGCAGCGGCACCGTGCGAATCGTGCGTTACGGCAAAGCCGCCGAGCTGGGCGATGCACTGACTCTGAGCTTTGTGGCAGCCGGCCAGGGTAAATCTGATGTGAAAGTAACGAAAGCGTGTGTGGATACCAATGCAAACGCCATTGAGTTTGACGCACCTGCGGCTGCCATTTTGGATGACACCGCCGTTATTACCGTCAGCGGCTACACCGTGACTCTGCCGGATGGCTTCACCCGCACCGACGCGGAGGGCTCCGTGATCGCAGCAGGCGGCACTCTGACCTTCAAGCCCGCAGACCCCAACTATGACTATACTGTCACCGTCACTGTCGGCGGCGGTGAGGCAACGACAGTTAGCCCGGACGAGGGTGGCATCTACACCGTGCCCAATGTCAACGGCAATGTGGTTGTCTCCAGTACCAAGACCCCCAAGACCTTCACTGTCGCCCAGGGCGACGATACCACCGGTGCTGCGACTGCTACTTACCAGACTGACTACACCTTCGAGCTGACCCCTGCGGATGGCTATGTCTACAATATGGCTGTGACCATCGGCGGCAAGGCATACACCGGCTTTAAGGCCCAGGTAAATGACGACGGCACCACCACCTACACCATCCCCGGTGCGGATGTGACCGGCAACATCGTCATCAACAGCAACAAGCAGGTCAAGCCGCTGGAAACCTACAAGGTCACCTTTGCAGGTACCGGCGTAGGTGATGCTACCGGCGAGAGCACCGTTCAGGAAAAGGCTAACTACACCTTCACCGTGGCCAAGCAGAAGAACTTTGAGTACACCATCACTGCCACTATGGGCGGCAAGGATGTGGCTATCACCGAGGGAGTCGACAACACCTACACTATCGCCAATGTCACCGGCGATCTGGTCATTACCATCGAGAAGAAATCCACTCTGACCATGGAGGTAGCTGTTTCCGAGTATGTGCAGATGGATAACAAGACCGTGTTTCTGGTAACCGTGACCGGCACCCCCGAAGAGGGCAAGGCTTTTGCCTACGGCGATAATGTCATGTATAAGACTACCGCTTACGGTGAGAATGTGTACAGCTGGCTGGTGATTGTGGACAAGAATGAGGCATTCACTGTGGCTACGGCTGAGGCCAATATCGCCCAGGCCAGCGCCACAGCCGAGGAAGTGAAGCAGAGCTATGATGTCAACGAGACAGGCGTTGTGGACATCAACGATGCGCAACTCACCTATGACATCTACAGCGGCAAGTACACCGACTTCGAGAAAGTCTCTGTGCGGAAGTTCCTGCGCGCGGATGTGAACCTTGACAAGGCCGTCAACTCCACCGACGCCGTTGCGGTCGTCAAAAATTCTAAGTAAACCAAGGCGAATCCATAGCTTCCCCTCCCTTTTGGGAGGGGAGGCAATTCGCCATATTTTGGGGCTTTACCATTGCCTCCTGTTTTAGGAGACGATGGTAAGAATCCAAAATAAGCATTTGGAGGATACCCGTATGAAAAAACATAGCGGACTATATAGCGCCGTGAGTATTTTGCTGGTCATTGTGCTGGTGGCAGGGATCAGCATCTCACTTCTTTCCTCCGGTCGGACAAGGCCGGAGAATCCCATCAGCACTCAGCCGGATCGGCTCCAGGCAGAGTCGCTGCAAGGCTCCGGCAGCACTGGCGGACAAAGCTCCGGCAAGGATAATACAGAGAATACGGATACTGCCCAGGACCCATCAGAGCCGCAGAAGCCCGATGAGCCACAGAACCCGGATGACACGCAGAAACCCGATGACACCAAGCCGGATCCATCGGGCCCCACAGACCCCACGGATAACCCCGGCAAGGGCGACCAGGGCGGCTCCAAGTCAGACGATAACAAAGGCGGCTCCGAGGATTCCGGTGACCATGGTGATGGCACCGGCGGAGACGACGGGGACCACGGCGGCAGCGGAGGTGACCACGGCAGCGGCGGTGAGGAGGATGATACCCCCCGCATTTATACGACACTGAAAACCCAGCAGCTTACCAAGGCAGAGCTGCCCGACAGCAAGCTGACCTTTGTGGCCTATCCCCTGGGTAAGGGCGATCTGCATATCCGTGTCCGGCTGAAAAATGAGACCAATTCCGGAAACGGATTGCTGCTTACTTCTCAGAATAACCAGGACTACGAGGCACAGCTGGATTTCAACGCAGATAACCTCTTTGTGCTGTCTCTTTATGATGGGGAGACCTTTCTGGGACTTGTTCAGTACCGGGTGGGCTATTACGCGAATCTTGCGGACGATACCCACCCGACGGTGGGAGACTATCCACCCTCCATCGTTACCAATCTGGACGGGGCCAGCCTGGACATGAGCTCCCAAACCTTCCCCTTGACGGTGATTGCCCGTGCCAACGCAGAGCTGGGAGCCGGTGTGATCTATTCCAATCAAATTCGGGTCACGCTGGACGGCAAAACCGTGGAAAAGAGCTACGGCGATTCTCAACCCACCTACGAGTTGTATTTCGATCCCCCTCAGTTGGGCGATGAAGAGACCCACATCGTCCGGGTGCTGGCCTGGGATGGTAACGGAAACTCCACCATGAAGGTCTACACCGTCACCTATCACCAGATCAGTGAGGGCGACCCGGCAGGCTCGGTGGATGTGGTGCTGGATGCGACCACCATCGGCCTGGGCATTCTGGATACCGGTACGCTGGACATCGTGGAGGGCGAAACGGCGGCATCCGTGCTGCTGCGCTTCCTGCAGGAGCGCGGTTATGAGCCGGATTACCAGGGGTCCACCACTATGAACTTCTATCTGCGCCGGATTAGCCGGGGCGACATTGCCTACCGTGCCAATGTCCCGGAGCATCTTTGGGAGCTGATCCTGCGGGACGGCATCACCACCAATGACAACTATGACCGGGATAGCATCGGGGAGTTTGACTATACCCAAGGCTCGGGCTGGATGTACTCCATCAACGGCACCCTGTATGAGGGTACCGGCATGAGTGGCTACAAGGTCCGCAACGGCATTACCATTTATGTGCGCTTCACCCTGTCCTACGGCAAGGACATCGGCGGCTACGATTCCACCGGAGGCGGCTACGGTTCACTGAGCAGCTACTGCGGCCTGTGGATCAACGGCGGCTACCAAGCCCTGGGCCACGACTTCGTGGAGACGGACCGTTTGGAACCCACCGAAACAGAGGACGGTTACATCCACTATCGCTGCTCCAAGTGCCATGAGGAGAAAACAGATATTCTCCCGGCCACCGGCGGCGGAACGGAGCCAATAGAGCCTGCCCCTACGGAGCCGGTCTCCACCCCACGGAACCGACGCCCACGGAACTCAGCGACCCGGTCGTTACGGACCCCACCGAACCAAGTCCCTCGGACCCCAGTGACCCTACGCCCACAGAGCCAACTTCCGAATAGGACCGGCTGATGCGGCGGAGGATGGGAAACGCTCTAACGGGACACGGGAACGGTAAAGTTTTCCTTTGTAGAAGGGCGCTGAAACGAACGATGGAGGATACTGCATGAAAAGAGCAACACGAATATTAGCGGCACTTCTTTGTGTGCTGCTTCTGCTCCCAACGGTGGTCTTTGCGGAGGCGCAGCCTTCTTTGGAAAAACAGATTGCACAGAGTGCGGAGGGAATGTCCGCTCTGGGCGGCAAGAAGGGTGAATTGCTGAAAGACCGGGAATTGTTTCCTGCAGGCGATTCCGTCTGCGATTGGCTGGCCATAGCTATGGCACTGTCCGGCACAAGGGAGAGCTATTCCGACTATTTGGCGGAACTGAAGGCCCATGTGGAGGACGCATACGCCAAAAACGGATGCCTGGATCGCAACAAGGCCACGGAATACCACCGGATTTCTTTAACGGTGCTGGCACTGGGGGGCAACCCCACCAACTTCGGCACGAAGCCCGACGGCTCGGCCATTGACCTGATCGCAGAGGGTACTTATAACTATGCCCGTGATCCGGGCGCTCAGGGCTTAAATGGCTGGATATGGGCGCTGCTGACCTTGGATGCCGGGGACACAGAGGTCCCGGCAGACGCCCTGTATTCCCGGGAGGACATGGTAAATGCCATTTCCGTTGCTCAGGAGCCGGACGGCGGCTTCGGCCTGATCCCCGGAAAATCGGATGTGGACATCACCGCTATGGCGGTGCAGGCCCTATCTCCCTATCGGGACCAGATGGAGACCGAGATCGACGCGGCACTTTCCTATCTTTCCGGCCAGCTGACGGACACCTGCGGGTATATCGCCTACGGCGATGAAAACGCAGAAAGCACCGCCCAGGTCATCCTGGCCCTGTGTGCGCTGGGCATTGACCCGGAGACGGATAGCCGTTTTGTCAAGGGCGAGCACACCCTGCTGACGGAGCTTTCCCAGTTCCGAGAAGCGGACGGCACCTACCGCCATGTGCTGGAGGGGGCCGGCGACGGCCTGGCAACGGCCCAATCCGTCCTGGCCTTAGTGGCTGTGCAGCGTGTGCGGTCCGGGCAGCCGTGGGTGCTGCATTTTGACGGCACTCAAGCGCCCCGTGAGGCATTCGGCACAAACGGAATCATCATCTGCGCCGTGATCGGTGCGGTAGTCGTAATCGCCGCCGGTGCGATCTACATCATCGGCAGAAAGAGGAAAAAAGCATGAACAAGCTGACAGATCAAATTCAGGCAGAGGTCAACAAGGTCGTTTTGGGCAAGGGGGACATCGTCCGCAAGGTGCTGCTGGCCATCCTGGCACAGGGCCATGTGCTGCTGGAGGATGTCCCCGGCGTAGGCAAGACGACGCTGGCCAAGGCATTTTCCAAAACGCTAGGTCTGGACTCCAAGCGTGTCCAGTTCACCTCCGACACCCTGCCATCGGATATTATCGGGTTTTCCGTATTCGATAAGGCAGACGGCAAGCTGAAATATCAGTCTGGAGCCATTATGACCAATCTGTTGCTGGCGGACGAGATCAACCGTACCTCCAGCAAGACCCAATCCGCTCTGCTGGAGGCTATGGAGGAGTTGCAGGTCACCGTGGACGGCGTGACCCGGCCCCTGCCGAAGCCCTTTATCGTGCTGGCAACGGAAAACCCGGTGGGTTCTGCGGGTACGCAGATGCTGCCCGCATCCCAGCTGGATCGTTTCATGCTCCAACTGAGCATGGGCTATCCCAATCGGGCCAGCACGGCGGCACTGCTGAAGGATCGCCATCATGTGGACCCGCTCTCTGCCTGCCAGACAGTGACTTCCCCTGCCGAGCTGGAAAAGCTCATTGCAGAGGTCAGCAATATCCATGTGGCAGACCGAATTTATGACTATATTGCAGAGCTGGTGGATCTGACCCGCTCCAACGCCTATGTGACCCTGGGTGTCAGTCCCCGTGGCGCTTTGGCTGTGACCCGTGCGGCCAAGGCCAACGCCTACTTAGAGGGCCGGGACTATGTGATCCCTGACGATGTGTGCGCCGTGTTCCCGGATGTGTGCGTCCACCGTCTGATCCTCAACTCCAAGGCGCGGCTCCAGGACTATACAGCGGCACTGATCCTGCAAAATGTACTTACCTCCGTCCAGAAGCCGGATGTCCGGGAATTTTCCAGCAAATGAGAAAAACGATCTTAGGCAGCGCCCTGTGTTATCTGATCCTGCTGCTGGCGTTGGCGGCGCTGCTTCTTACAAGCGGCTCCTTCTGGGCGCTGGCCGGACTCTGCTTGCTGCTCCTGCTGCCCCTGGCCTCCTGGGCGGTCAATTTCTATGTCCGCAGGCACCTGCAGGCGGACATTCTGACCCCGGCCACAGCGGCAAAACGCACGGCAGTCAGCTGTCGGGTGCGTATCCGCAACGGAGCGTTTCTGCCCGTAATGCGCTATGGCTGTCAGGTATCTATCCGCAATGATCTCACTGAGGAAGATCAGACAGTGACGCTGACCGGCAGCATCGGAGCCAAGGGTGAAAGCAGCCAAACCATCCTGCTGCAAAGCAGCTTCTGCGGCAGAGTGTATGTGCAGATCAGCCGGTTTACCCTGCTGGACTATCTGGGCCTGCTTCCCATGAAGGCCCTCGTGAAAGCGGATGCCCGTCTGACCATCCTCCCGGACCTGTATCCAATGGAGGCGGACATGACCGCCCGACCGGCCTATGCCGACGACGGCACTTCCAATCGACGGGGTGAGGACCGCAGCGAGGTGTACCAGCTCCGGGAGTATCGCCCCGGCGATGACATCCGGCAAATTCACTGGAAGCTGTCCTCCAAGTTAGATGAGCTGATTCTGAAAGAGGCCAGCCAGCCGGAGAGCCGTTCCCTTTTGGTATTCTGGGATAAGCGCACCGGCGGTAACCCCCAGCAGATGGACGCACTGGCGGAGGTCGTGTCCTCCGCAGGCATGGCACTGCTGCAAAGTGGTGTACCCTATACCCTGTGCTGGACGGACCGGGACGATCTGCAGGTCCAGGACATTTCAGAGGAAAACCAGCTTTTGCAGGCTATCCCGGCTCTGGTAAAGACCAGGGGCAGCGCTGAGTGCCGCCTGCCCAAAACTGACGGTTACAGCCGAATTCTCTGTTTCGGCACAGCGCCGGAAGAACAGCTGCTCACGGACGGACGGGTGCATTTCATCCTCTGTACCGAAGAACAGTACCCCGGTGCGACCACCTTTGCCCCGCAGAATTATTCCGAGGCCATGCAGCGACTGGAGGTTTAACCCATCATGCGAAAAAATGAAAACGGACTCCAGTGGATTGTCACCGAAACGGCACAGAAAAAGCTGCACTTTCCCTGGGGCGCTTGGGTGGTCTGTGCCGTTCTGACGGTGGGCTTCTGCTTGCTTTTAACCGCTGCATTTCCCTCTGTTCCCTACCCATGGTGGGCCATGACAGCAGCTGCGATTTTGGTGCAGGCGGCGTTGCCGATAGTATACCAAACCAGAATCGGGAACTGGCTCGTTCCAGCGGGCATCGGCGTGTTGCTTCTTCTGAGCTTGGCACTGAACAAGTTTGTCCTACCCGGTTTTGGAACACTGGCAAATGATTTCCTGACCCTGCTGACGAAAAAGACCGGGAAGATCTATCTGGACCTTGCGGCAGCGGATGCCCAATTTCTGCCTCTGGCGGTAACGGTTCTGCTACTGGCAGTGTCGCTGCTTCTCAGCCGCAGCGCATGGAGCGGACGGATGCTGCTGGCCTTGCCGATTCTGCTGCCCTGCTATGCAGCCCTGTTGCTGGGCTTGTTTCCCATAGGCATCGGCGGTGGGCTGCTGATTATTGGCACGGTGCTGCTGATGGTGCAGCACACGGCAGAGGGAGAAGCCCTTGCAGGCGTTCCGGCGCAGCTGATCTTGCCGGTCCTGTGTGCAGCGCTGTGTCTGTTGATTGGCCTGTCCTGCCAAGACAAGCTGAATACAGACATGGTCGAGACGATGCAAACCCAGCTTCACCAGCGGCACTACGACAGCGATACCAATTCCATGCCGGAAGGAAACCTTAAGAACTTACCCGCCTGGAATAAAAGCGACACCCCGGCGCTGGAAGTCACAATGGAGCAGCCGGAAAAGGTGTATCTGCGTGGGCAGGTCTACGACACCTACACCGGCGCCAACTGGAAAGCAGCCGATACCGAAGAAACCGCCCAATATGAAGACCTCTTCTATTGGCTCCATGAGGCGGGTTTCTACGGCCAGAGTCAAATTGCACTGGCGGATGGCTATACGGAGACGGCCACACCGCTGTCCATGACTATACGAAATCTCTCCGCCTGTTCCGCCCACGGCTACTACCCCTACGCCGTCTACGGCAGCGAAACGCTGGCAGCGGACCGCATCGGGGACACGAATCTGCCCCCGGCAGAGAGCCTGTATTATCTGAAAGGCAGCGTCCCGGACTGGTATCAGATCCAGCGGAACCTCTCCACAGCCCAGGGCCGGGAAAACATCGAGACCTATCTATCCAAGGAGCAGGCCTATGCCGACTATCTCCGGGCCGTGGACCTGCAAATGACCCAGGACAGCTGGGCCGTCCTCCAGCGGCAATTGAAGCTGGACACCCAGACCCGGACCATCAGCGACATCCGCACCATCATCTTTGACTATCTACGGGAAGCCATGACCTACGATGAGACTGCCCGGACCATGAACGGCAGCGGCGACTTCCTACAATATACGCTGGAGCGCAGCGGACACGGCTACAGCGTCCATTACGCCACGGCAGCGGTGCTGATGCTGCGCTACATGGGCGTTCCGGCCCGCTATGTGGAGGGATATTACCTCTCGGCAGAGGATGCCGCCCGCTACAAGGCCGGTGAGACCATTACCCTGACGGAAGAAAACGCCCACGCCTGGGCGGAATACTATGTCAGCGGTGTCGGCTTTGTGCCGTTCGAGGTGACTCCCGGCTACATAGACGACGAGGAACTGTCCCTGGGCGGCGACAGCCCGGATGAGAATACCTATGAGAACAACACCCAGCAATTTGTAGAGGTGGAGCAGCCAGAGGAGGTCAACGAGCACAAGCAGGACCGATTTACCTTCTCACTGAATGCCCACTACCTACTGCTTCTTCCCTTGCTGCTGATCCTGCTGCTGGCCGGGTGCATTTTCCATCGCCGCAGGGTGTTTCGGAAGAAGATGGCCGCTATCGACGCCGCAAACGACCGGGAGGCCATTGCCATGCGCTATGGCTATGCCGTTTGCCTGCTGCGCCACAGTACGGTGCAGTTCTCGGAGGATGCTGCGGAGGCCGCAGAACTGAATCAAAAGGCGCTGTTCAGCACCCAGGAGATGACCCCGCAGCAGCGCAAGCAGGTTGACTCATTTGCCGTGCGTGTACTGGATGCCTGCAAGGGCAGCTGGACAACCTGGGAGAAAATACGGTACCGGCTATGGAACTGCCTGTATTGAAAACAAGGAGGAAGGAAAATGCACAAAAGAGTAATGGCTCTGCTGCTGAGTCTGGTGCTTCTGCTCTCTGCCGCCATGCCGGTCACGGCGATGGCCGCAGAGGAGTACGCCGGTAGCTTTGTGCTTGTGGCTATGAACGCCAACAGCACCATCGTGGAGCCGACCCGTATCCAGTATAAATCTGGGCAAACCATTCAACAGGCGCTGGCGGATTCAGATATTGACTTTGTCGGCCTGGAAAACGGATTCGTCTATGAGATCAACGGCGTTTCCGCCAATTACCTGCTCTATTATGACAAGGGTGGCTATAAGCTGGACGCTCCGGCTTCTTCCGTCAAGGCCCTTTGCTTCCATGTATCTTCGACTTATTCGGACGCAGCTATCCAGCTGATTATCCAAATGGCGGATTACCTGGACATGACCAACCATGTGCAGAATTATCCGGCAGCGGCCAATGCCTACGCAACGGCGCTGAAGGGCCTGCGGACGGCAACTGCCGACTCGGCAGGACCATTGCTGAAAAACCTGAAAGACGCCATTGCCGAATATGCGGCCCTTCTGGACGGGACCAAATACACCGTCTCCGCCACAGCAACCCAAAACGGCAATGCGGTGGAGGCACCGATCCTCTCCCTTACGGATGTCTATGGCAATGTTACCACCGGCACCGGCAGCGTCCAGGTCATCGCCGGTGACTATAAGTTCCGTGTGTCCGACGGCGGATATAACCGCACAGAGGGAACGCTGACGGTTTCCGCCGACGCCCAGGTCTCTGCGACCCTGCCCTACGGCGAGTGGTTCGGCAATATCCGGCTGCTGGATGCCGATCAGGAACCCTACCGCGCTGCACAAAACCGTGAAAACCACACGGCGCAGTATTGGATCGAGGATACAGCCAATGCTCTGAGCAGCGTGTATCTGAATGCGGCGATGGGCAATGTCCCGAATACCAAGACCACCAAGCTCCGCACCATCTATACCGGCACCAACGGCAAGGATATGTCGGGCATATCCCGCAGCTGGAACAGCACAGCCACATCCCTTACTTATCTGCTGACCTCTGGCATGGAGGGCAAGACCTTCGCGCTGGAAGCACAGTATACAGGCTCGGACGGCTACACGCAGATTCAGTCCTACGATGTCACCGTGACCCGTGTGCCCACGCTGAAGGCTCTGGCAGCCACGGCGGAGGGGACCAAGCTGCCCCTGGAGTTTGCGCCCAACACCCGGGAGTACAGCCTAAAAACCGTGTCCTCCACTGTGGATATTGACGCCGCACCATTTGGTGAGGATTATACCGTCACCGGAACCGGGGCGGTGCAGCTGACCGGAGACACGCAGGATCACATGATTCAGGTAGCAGCGCCCAACGGGGAGCAGAGCACCTATACCCTCCACATTCAGAAGGTAGCTTCCGTACCGGTGACGCTGGCTGTGCCTTCCGGAACAACGGTGCAGGTGATCAATGGAGCAGGCTCCGAGATTGCCCCGGTGGACGGGATCTATCACCTGGTCCCCGGCGAGAGCTATACCTGCATCGCCACGAAGAACACCTGGTATCATACGCAGATCACCTTCACGGCCTCCAGCGGACTGAATGTGTCCGTCCCGGAGCCTGTCACCACCGACTGGCTGACCGATCTGGCATTCTACAACGGCACCTATGCTTCCAGCCGGATCGCCTACGCCGCCGACAAGACCTTCACGGCGGCAGACCACACCTACAACTATACGGTGTCCGACTGCAACAGCTCCGTTGCCATGCAGGCCACGGCAACCGGAACCGTGACGGCGCTGTATCGGACCCAAAGCACCGTGCCGGGGATTCATAATCTCGCACGGATGGAGACGATCACAACGCCTGTCAGCAAAACGGGTCTTGCTCAGAGCCTGACCTACGCCGTGGCCAAGGCCGGTTACGGCCAGACGGTGACGATCCGCATTTCCAAGACAGAAAACGGCACTACCTACTATCAGGACTACGATATTCAGCTGCTGCGGCAGCTGCACCTGTCCAGCCTGACTATTGCCACAAAGGATGAGACACTGCCCTTTGTAACTCCAAAGGGCGCAACGGCCCGCTTTGATCGAGATACCACGGATTATTATGTTAAGGTAGACCGGGAGACCGCCGCTCTCTACCTCTCCGGCACCTATCCCAACAGCAGAACAGACACCGCCTGCTGCGGCGGGTACTATGCCAAGGTCAACGGCGTACGCTATGACACGCTGGCCGGCGCGGAAGCGGTCCTGAACACAGACCTTTATAATGAGGATATTTCGGTACAGGTCTGCCACGCAGATACCGGCAGCATTGAGCTGACCTATACCGTCCATGTTCAGAAAAGTGACCCCATCCAACTGACCATCCAAACGACCCCGGCGGATGCCACGGTGTTCCTGACCAACGATCTGAACGGCAAGCGCATCGTGGAGAAAAACGGCACCTACAGCCTGACCCCCGGTGCCAGCTATTCCTACACTACCACCTGCGCCGGGTACATCGGTCAAACGGTGGAGCACTATACCGCCCCCGACAAGGACGGTACACTGACCATTACGCTAAAGAAGGCTCCAGCCAACGACAAGCTCATCAATTTCGATTCTGCGTGGCCCCACTTACGCCAAAACAATGAGAATAACGGTGTGGTGGACTACAAGACGCCGGTCTACGCCAAGGATGCCGAGCTGTACTGGGCTACCTCCATTGGATCCGGCTACGATGTGAACGCCTGCGGCTGCCCCATTTTGGTGGACGGTGCCATCTACACCTACTCCGGCTCCCGCATTTACAAGGTGGATGCTATCTCCGGCGAAATTCTCATTGATAAGCCCATGGATCACAACTCCAGCTTCGCCATCAACCCGCCCACCTACGCCAACGGCATGATTTTCGTGGGCCTGTCTGACGGCACGATCCAGGCGTTCGACGCCAATACCCTGGACTCCCTGTGGATCTACCGGGACTCCATCGGCGGTCAGCCCAACAGCTCTATTGTCTATCACGATGGCTACATCTACACCGGTTTTTGGGTGGGCGAGATCAACGAGGCCCACTATGTGTGCCTGAGCGCCACCGACGAGGACCCCACGCAGACGATGGAAGAAAAGCTCCCCACTTGGTACTACACCAGCAAGGGCGGCTTCTATTGGGCCGGTGCCTATGTGTGCGACGACTTCCTGCTGATCGGCACGGATGACGGCGCTTCCGGCTACACCACCGGCAAGCCCAGTCTGCTGTCCTTTAACCCCAAGACCGGCGAACTGCTGTCCTCCTACAAGATGAATGTGACCGGCGACATCCGCAGCTCTATCACCCATTACAACGGCAAGTATTACTTCACCAGCAAGGGCGGCTACTTCTACGAGGCCACTGTGGACGAAAAAGGTACCATTGAGGATGTCCGCACCTTGAAGCTCTACAACTATGCGGACGATCCCGCCAATCCCGCCATGTCCACCTGCACACCCACCATTTACAATGGTCGGGCCTATATCGGCATCTCCGGCACGGCACAGTTCGGCGCATACAGTGGCCATAACCTTACGGTCATCGACATCCCCAACTGGGAGATTGCCTATACGGTACGCACCCACGGCTATCCCCAGACCAGCGGTGTTCTGACCACTGCCTATATGGAGGAGACAGGCTGCGTCTATGTGTATTTCTTCGATAACTTCACCCCCGGCAAGCTCCGGGTGCTGGAGGACAAGCCCGGTCAGACCGAGGTTTCTCTGAAAACCATGGAGACCTATACCGCCAGCGGAAAAACGGAGACCTATACGACGCCCTACAACATCTTCACCCCCAGCGGCGCACAGGCGCAGTACGCCATCTGTAGCCCCATCATGGATGAGTACGGCACCATCTACTTTAAAAACGACTCCGCCTACCTGATGGCCGTGGGCAGCACCATTGAACGCATCGAGGTCACGAAGCTGCCGGACAAGACGACCTACAATGTAAAAGACACCTTCGACCCCACCGGTATGCAGGTAACGGCCTACTACGCCAACGGCATGACCCGCGATGTGACAAAGTATGTCACCTGGTCCGATAAGCCGCTGAAGGCCAGTGATACCGACTTCCAGATCACCTTCCCCTACGCCATGTACCAAAACCGAGAAAACAGCGACACCCTGGAGATGGAATACGGCGTCCACTGCGATAAGCCCATGACTACCCTGACCCTGACCATTGGGGACCAGACCGAGGTCAAATACGGTGATGTAAATGGGAATGGTAAAGTCGATTCCACGGATGCCGCCATTGTCTACCGTTATGCAAATGGAAAATATCAGTTGTCTGCGGATCAACTTTTGGCAGCTGATGTAAATGGTGATGGTGTCGTGAATACGACGGATGCTGCATTGATCTACCGTGTAGCAAACGGAAAGCTGTCAAAGTTCCCGGTGGAACAATAAATCATAGTGGTACACGGAAATAACCCGGATATGAAATGACCTCCCCAGCTTGCCCACCGTGCGCATTGTACGGTGGGTAAGTCGCACTGACGGCAAAAAAACATTTCTGCAAGGAGAAGACGCCTATGAAAAAACATTCCATTGCGCTGCTGCTCCTGCTGGTGCTGCTGACCGGCTGCGGCGCAAAGACAGAGGAGGCACCATGGCAGACCGCCTACCGTGAAACGGGTAAATATCTACAAGAGCAAGATGCGCTTTCCGCAGGCTCTGTTGGCGGCGAGTGGGCGGTGATCGGCCTGAGCCGTGCCGGACTTCTCAGTGATGAGACTGCGCAGAGCTATGAGCAGACGGTAGAGGACTATGTCAAGCAAGCAGGTTCCGTGCGGCTGCACCACGCGAAATCCACTGAGAACTCCCGCGCCATCTTGGGCCTGACGGCTGCCGGATATAATGCCGCCAACATGGCGGGCGTTGATCTGACGGCGGGCCTAACCGACATGGCCTATCTGCGGGCACAGGGTACCAACGGCCCCATCTGGGCGCTGATCGCGCTGGACTGCCATGGCTACGATATTCCCCAGTGCGCCGATGGCGAGGAGCAGACCACCTGCGAGGGACTGGTGGCGGAGATTCTCTCCTATCAGTGCAGCGACGGCGGCTGGGCGTTGATGGGCGACGAATCCGATGTGGACATGACCGCCATGGCCCTGACATCTCTGGCCCCTTATCAGGAGGAGACAGACATCAAGGCGGCAGTTGACGCGCCGCTGACCTATCTGTCCGATGCCCAGCAGGCCGATGGCGGCTTCATGAGCTGGGGCGCGGCCAACAGCGAGTCCTGCGCACAGGTCATCGTGGCTCTGACGGCGCTGGGCATTGATTCCGCAGCGGACAGCCGCTTCGTAAAAAACGGCGCGTCCCCGCTGGACGGCCTGTGCGCCTTTGCCTGCGAGGGCGGCGGCTTCCGTCACAGCGATGAGGTATGGCTACCGAGCAGGGCTTCTACGCACTGGCCGCCTGCGACCGCTTCCGGCAGGGCCAGACACGCCTGTTCGACATGACGGATATTGAGGTGAAGTGATATGCGGCGATCCAAACCTCTGTGCACATTGCTTCTGGCACTGCTCCTGCTGACCTGTGCCGGAGGGAAAACCGGCTCCTGTAGAGCCACAGGACAGCGATGTGGATGCGGACACAAAGTATACCTGCATCATATCCATCTCTTGCGAGACGATCTTGGACAATATTGATAAGTGCGTTGAGAGCAAGAAAGCCCTTGTGCCGGAGGACGGTATCATCCTTCCAGCCACAGAGGTAACGTTCAGCGACGGCGAAAGTGTCTACGATGTACTGCAGCGTGTCTGCAAGGCAAATAAGATACACATGGAGTCCAGCTTTACGCCGGTGTATAACAGTGCCTATATCGAGGGTATTCACAATCTGTACGAGTTCGATGTAGGGAAGCTCTCCGGCTGAATGTATGCCGTCAACGGATGGTTTCCTAACTACGGCTGCTCCCGCTACCAACTGAATAACGGCGATGTGGTGGAGTGGTGCTATGCCTGCGATCTGGGAGAAGATCTCGGCAGTGGTATGGGAGGATAATGGAGGCACCAGAATATAGAGAACGCTGATATAGGAAGCGGAGTTCCCGGAACACATTGGCCTCTGGAGATATTCGAGAGGCCGCCTAACCATGCGACCAGACAACACAACAAAACGGACAAAAAGCCAAGGATGGCCCTTTGCGGCCATCCTTGGCTTTTTGTCCGCTTTTCATTATGCGAATACCAATTTCATTGCCGTGCCCCACCGTTTCTGCCGTTTGCGAGTTCTTCACAAATGACGAAACGGAGGGAATAAAAGGTCCCGTCAAGATTTATGCGCAAAATTGTTTGCAGGCTCCGGCGGAGTGAAGTCAGCCGGCAACGGAGGCGTCGTCCATAACCGCCTCCAAGTGCTTCATGTTCATGTATTTCTTGTTGCCCCACTGGGTGCCCGCCACATGGCGCAGCCGTGCGCAGACCAGCATCAGGGCGGAGTTGCCGTCCGGGAACGTCCCCACCACGCGGGTTCTGCGGCGGATCTCCCGGTTCAGCCGCTCGATCACGTTGTTGGTGCGGATGCGCGTCCAGTGCTCGCTGGGAAAATCGCAGTAGGTCAGCGTTTCCTCAATGCCGTCCTCGACCTTCTTGGCAGCTTCCTTCAGTTTCATGGTGCGCAGCTCGGCGACCACGGCTTTCGCCTTCTCACGGGACCCTTTTTTGCTCTCCTGGGCGTGGATCGCCTTGAGCATTTTTGCCACAATTTTGACCTTGGATTTGGGCACAACAGAGAAAACGTTGCGGTAGAAATGCACCGTGCAGCGCTGGTATTTGGCGTCCGGGAACACCTCGCCCACAGCCTCCAGCATCCCCATGTACTTGTCACCGACGATGAGCTTCACGCCGTCCAAGCCGCGCCCACGGAGCCACTGGAAGAAGCTGACCCAGCTGGCCTTGTCCTCTTTCATGCCCTCAGCGGCACCCAAAACCTCGCGAAAACCGTCCTCATTCACGGCGATCGCCACCAAAACAGCAACATTTTCGTACTCTCCGCCCCAGTTGCGGCGCAGGTAGATGCCGTCCACGTAGACGTATGGATAGTGGCCGCCCTGCAAGGGGCGGTTGCGCCAGTCCTCGATGTGAACGTAGGCTTTCTTGTTCAGCTCGCTGATGGTGGCGGGCGAGACCTTGCTGCCCCACAGTGCCTCCGTGATGTCCTCCACCCGGCGCACGGAAACGCCTGCCAGGTACATCTCGATGAGGGCCTCCTCCACGCTGCTCTCCCGGCGGCGATACCGCTCG